>ENA-OPCF01000001-OPCF01000001.1-human-gut-metagenome-genome-assembly--contig:-NODE-1-length-276001-cov-6.246092_pt1 | contig 276001 bp, 232 predicted proteins | sample MGYA00241077_ERZ501470 | MGnify/ENA primary metagenome ERZ501470 (study PRJEB25962, sample SAMEA2042571) | human gut metagenome | biome: human gut; feature: human-associated habitat; material: faeces... | reverse complement strand
TGCCCAACCGCCACGACATGGCTAAAGACGGCTTCGGGCTGACGGACGACTTCACTGTCGTCGCGTGGGATCAGCGCGGAACGGGCGGCTCGTATTTCGGCTGCGACCCCGAGAGCCTGACACTCGAACAGCTGATATCCGACTGCGCCGAGCTTATTTCATGGCTCTGCAAAACGCTCGGCAAGGAGAAAATATTTATCGTCGGCGGCAGCTGGGGCACCGAGCTCGGCACATTCGCCTGCGCCCGCGTGCCGGATAAGATAGCCGGATATATCGGCTACGGCCAGGTCGTCAACGGAGTCGAAAACGAGAATCTGTCCTATGCCTTTGCGATGAGAAAGGCGAAAGAGGCGAACGACTCGGAGAGCATAGCAAAGCTCAAACAGGTCGGGCCGCCCGTCAACGGGCAGTATAAGCCGGTGTTCGAGGGGCTCATGACCCAGCGGCGCATACTCGGAAAATACGGCGGACACACAGTCAAAAAAGAGAGCTACTTCAAAGGCACCGTCCTGCCGATGCTGCTTTCGACGGAGCTCAGCATAAAAGACAAATACGGCGCGGCGAAAGGCTATAAGCTCTGCCTGACGCAGATGTGGCCGACGCTCGTCAATTATGATTTTACCACCCAGCTCCACACATTTGAGATGCCCTATTATATATTCCAGGGGCGGCGCGACGAAAACACCCCGGCGGCGCTGATTCAGAATTACTATGATTCGATAGAAGCGCCGGACAAAGATTTAATTTGGTTTGAAAACTCGGCTCACCGCCCGTTGAGCGAAGAGCCCGAGCTGTTCAGAAAACATCTTCGCGAAAAATTTCTCAAAATAGCCGGAGACGGCGGGAGGAGAGAGAAACAATGAAAAAAATAACAAACGGCAAGATCTTCGCCCTGTGCCTCGGAGATTTTGCAAGGGGACTTATCAACGGTATTATTACAACATACCTGCTGACCTTCTTCATCCCCACGAACTCGAACACAACACTGCCGCAGTTTTTTATGAAAGCTGCGCTGACTATGGCGATAATTCGCGGAATCGGCACGGTTATCGACGCTGTTACAGACCCGTGGGTCGCGAGCCTCTCAGATAACAGCAAGGCAAAGAGCGGCAGGCGCATCTCTTTTATGCGCTGGTCAGCTGTCCCTTACGGGCTGTTCTGCCTGCTCATCTTTTTCCCGCCCATGGCGGGTTCGAGCGTTATAAACGCCATATGGGTCGGCGTGATGCTCGCGCTCTATTACCTGTTCTCGACGCTCTATAACATTCCCTACAGCGCGCTCCAGGCGGAGGTCGTCGCCGAGCCGCGCAAGAGAGTGTTCCTCTATTCTGTAGTCAGCTTGCTCTATGTTGTCTCGTCGGCGATGGTGTTCTGCACATCTATGATAAAGAGCATACTGATGAAAAACGGCATCGAGGAGATATGGGCTCTGCGCATTCCGTTTATCGTGTTCTGCGTGCTCGGCGGAATAGCCGCGCTCATCCCGGCGTTTGCCATCAAAGAGAAGGACTACGTTGAGCCGAAAGAATATCACCAGTCCATATGGGATGCGCTCAAGGCTACCGTCTCTTATCCGAACTTCGCGATAATCACCGTGGGTTATCTTATCATGTGGATAGCGTTCACCTTCTTTAACACCGCTGAGGTCTATTACATAACAAATCTTTTGAACCTCGGCGACGAGTGGGTGACATATGTCTCGGTTATATCAATAGGCGTCGGCATAATGACCTATCCGCTCGTCAATATCTTGGCGCGCAAGGTCGGCAAGAAGCCGCTGCTTCTCGGCGCGTGCATAACATATGTCCTGCTCTACTGCGCTATTTTTAACTACAACCTTGTTATCGACGCCATCGGCGCGAAGCCGTTCGCGATACTCATCGGACTTGTTATAGCCATGCCCATAGCGATAACGAACATAATCCCCTCATCCATCTTCGCGGATCTCGCGCAGTACGACTCGATAAAGACCGGACAGAACAGAGCGGGTATGTTCTTCGCCGCGCGCAACTTTGCCAACAAGATGTGCCAGGCGATAGTTGTTATCGCGTGCTCGCTCCTGCTCGGCAAGGGCGCGGACGGCACGGGCGCCGCAACGAGCGCGGGAGTGCGCAACACGGCGCTTGTCGCTATGATTTTCGTCGCGATTTCGGTCGTTGTCTATATCTTCTATAACGACAAGGAGATAGCCGCCGCGATAAAGGCGCACAACGAAGCGCAGGAGACGGAAAACAAAAACGCTTGACTTTAAAAGCAACATATAGTAGAATAAGCTCCGTTGCTCGGAGGGCAGATTGTTCGACAGAAATGATACGCCGGATAAGGGTACAGGCTGAAACGCCTGTTTCTCTTGTCCGGTTTTTGCTTTAGGCTCTGTTTAATTTTCAAGGTGCGCGGGAATTATTAGTAAGCACCTTGTAGGGTGCGGCGACGGCGGCATGAAATCACCGCAAAGGTTTATTCTATAGATTGTAGAGGCGGATATCATCCACCACAGTTATTCAGGAGGAAGTCATGGATCTTTTAAAAGACGATCTCGGAAAACTTTACAGAAAATTTCTCATCGCCTCGTTCGGCAGCGCGCTCATAGCGAGCATCTACGGCCTCGTCGATATGATAGTCGTCGGGCAGTATCACGGCCCGGACGGCGCAGCGGCAATGTCGGTCATTGCGCCGGTGTGGAATATAATTTACAGCTTCGGTCTGCTGACCGGTATCGGCGGCTCGGTGCTCTACGGAGTTTCAAAGGGCAAGGGAAGCAAAAAAGCGAATCTGTATTTTACCTCGGCGGTCGTGTTCAGCGCGATAATATCCGCGGTGCTCTGGGTGATTATCCTCGTGTTCGAGGATAAACTGCTCCTGCTCTTCGGCGCAAATGAAAAACTTATGCCGCTCTGCAAGGAGTATATGATAGCCCCGAAATTCACCGTGCCGATATATGTCTGCATAAACCTGTTCTCGTCGTTTTTGCGCAACGACTCCGACCCGGGGCTTGCGACAAAGTCGGTCATAGCGGGCGGCGTGTTCAATATATTCGGCGATTATTTCTGCGTATTCACGCTCGATATGGGTATACGCGGCGCGGGAATCGCTACAGCGATGGGCGCGGGCATATCAACGCTTGTTATGCTCACCCACTTTTTCAAGAAGAGCAACACTCTGCGCCTGCAATTTTCAAAAGAAATATTCCGCCTCTTCGGCAGGATAACCGTCAACGGCTTCTCGTCGTTTATTATAGACGTGGCGATGGGAGTGCTCACGATGCTCTTCAACCGCCAGATAATGAAATATCTCGGCACGGACGCGCTCGCGGTCTACGGGGTCATAGTCTCCGTCAGCACGCTCGTCCAGTGCTGCTCCTACGGCATAGGTCAGGCGTCTCAGCCGATAATCTCGCAGAACTACGGCGCGGGCAATGTCGGCAGGATAAAGAAGATGCTGAGATATAATATAATAACCGCCGCGATATTCGGCGCGGTGTGGGCGGCGATAACATTCGCGGTACCCAACGGGCTTATCCGCCTGTTTATGACCCCGACCGCCTCGGTGCTCGCAATAGCCCCGGCGATAATCCGAATATACGGCTCGTCGTTCCTGCTGCTGTCGTTCAATGTCTATTCAACCTATTATTTCCAGGCGACGATGCGCGCGAAAACCTCGATGTTCGTGTCCGTAGCGCGCGGAATACTCATCAGCGGCGCGCTGATACTCATTATCCCCGTCACCCTCGGCGCGGATATGATCTGGTGGGCGATGCCCGTGACAGAGCTCGTTGTCGCGGTGTTTGCCGGCGCGATGATGGCGAAGAAAATACAGCTGTGATTTTGCGCGAATCCGGCTGTTGCCTATGGCTTTATGAAAACATAGGTGCCTATGCCGAGACAGCGGCACAAAATTTTGAGAATGTCCATTTTTTCGACCGTAGAGGCGGATATCATCCGCCCGCAAAATCTGTACTTGTATAGCGCGACGGCATATTTTAAATAGAATAAATAACCCCGCCTCCGGGATATCCCGAGGCGGGGCTGTGCTTTGTAAATATTCAATTCGGCAGCTGTTCGAGCGAGCGAAACTCGTAGCCCTGTTTGCGCGCCCAGTCGATGATATCGCCGAGGGCGGCGGCGTTGTCGGGCGAGACGGAGTGGAGCAGGATAACCGCGCCCGGATGCAGGCGCGAAGTCACGGTGTCGAATGCATACTGCTTGCCTTTTGTGTCGTTGACATCCCAGTCGGCGTAGGCTACTGACCAGAACACGGATTTATATCCGAGCGAGGAAACGAGGTCGAGTGCCGAGGCGGAATATGACCCCATCGGGAAGCGGAAATACGGCGAGGAATAGCCGAACTTTTCGCGCAGGTAGTTGTCGCAGGTCTCGATTTCCGTCGCCATCTTCTCGCGGCTTATCTTCGAGAAATCGGGGTGGGTTGTCGAATGATTGCCGACGATGTGCCCTTCGTTTATCATTCTTGCGATAAGTCCGGGTTCTGCCTTAATATTCGAGAGTGTGCAGAAAAATGCGGCGGGCACATTTTTCTGCTTGAGAATGTCGAGAACGGTCGTTGTGTATCCGTTCTCCCAGCCGCAGTCAAAGGTGAGATAGAGAGCCTTTTCTTTCGTCTTCGTGTCTATCGAGACGGCGTTGAAGCCCTTCTCGTCGAAATATTTCTGCGCGTTTGTCGAGTTCTGATGCGGAACGCCGTTTTTGGATACGCCGTAGCTGTATCCGACCGTCGCTGTTGAAAGCCCACGCGTGTTCTGCGGGTCGGCTGCGGTCAGCTTTATCTTCGGCAGCGGGGAGAGCCCGGTGTACGTTCCGGTGTTCGGGTCGAGCTTGCCTTTCTCCGTTTTGCGCTGAGCCAAAGTTGTGTTCTCGGGTGCTTTTGTCGTCTGCGGAGCTTTTGTGGTCTGCGGCGCAGTCGTTGTCTCGTCTCGCTTCTGACCCGTCACCGGCGCGTTGCCGTGGGTGGCGTCCGTGCTGTCGTCAACGACTTTCGTTTTGCACGCGCACAGTGAGATAATGAGCATCAGCGCGAGTGCGAGGCTTAAAAATCTTCGTCTCTTCATTTAACACAGTCCTTTCACAGATATTCGTGATTATTGTGTGCCGAAAAAGGCGATTTTAATATCGGGTGCGAAAACATTTTGATTTTGAATTATACCATTTTATATTATACCACAATAACCAATAAAATCAATTGAGAACCCGCAAAATTCGACTCTTTGAGCCCTTCGGCTCATTGACACCGCGCGGGCGATAATATATAATTAAGTGTATTTGATTTTTCGGAGGTGCGTTTTAAGTATGGTCAGAGCAATTGTGGGTGCCAACTGGGGCGATGAGGGCAAAGGTAAGATTACCGATATGTTTGCCTCCCAGGCGGACATGGTCATTCGTTTTCAGGGCGGTGCCAATGCAGGACATACGATAATCAACGACTACGGCAAGTTCGCGCTCCATCTTCTGCCGTCAGGCGTGTGCCAGCCCGGCACGGTCAACATCATCGGCAACGGCGTGGCTCTCGATATCGAGAAGCTCGTCAAGGAGATCGAGCATGTCACTTCGGCAGGCGTGCCGCAGCCCAATATCCTCGTTTCCGAGCGCGCGCAGATCATGATGCCCTATCATGTTATGCTCGACACCTATGAGGAGGAGCGCCTCAAGGATAAAAAATTCGGCTCGACAAAGAGCGGTATCGCTCCGTTCTATTCGGACAAGTATGCGAAGATCGGCTTCCAGGTCTGTGAGCTGTTCGATGAGGAATATCTCAGAGAAAAGCTCGAAAGAGTCTGCGAAGTGAAGAATCTGCTGCTCGAGCATGTCTATCACAAGCCGACTCTCGATGTGGACGAGCTGTTCGACCACATGATGAAGCTTCGCGAGATGGTCAGACCCTATGTCGCGGACACCGGCAAGATCATCCGCCAGGCTGTCAAGGACGGCAAGAACATTCTTCTTGAGGGTCAGCTCGGCTCGCTCAAGGATCCCGATTTCGGTATCTATCCCATGGTCACATCGTCGTCGACCCTCGCGGGCTTCGGCGCCGTCGGCGCAGGTATCGCGCCCTATGAGATAAAGGAGATAGTCACCGTCACCAAGGCTTATTCGAGCGCCGTCGGAGCGGGCGAATTCGTCAGCGAGATATTCGGCGAAGAGGCGGACAAGATGAGAAACCACGGCGGCGACGCCGGCGAATACGGCGCAACGACCGGCAGACCGCGCCGCATGGGCTGGTTTGACTGCGTCGCGACCCGCTACGGCTGCGAGGCTCAGGGCGCAACTCAGGTCGCGCTCACCGCGCTCGACTGCCTGTCGTATCTCGACGAGATAAAGCTCTGCGTCGGCTATGAGATAGACGGCGAAGTCACAAAGGACTTCCCTGTCACCTCGCGCCTGAAAAAGGCAAAGCCCGTCTATGTCACCATGCCCGGCTTCAAGTGCGACATCCGCGGCATAAGAGAGTTTGACAAGCTTCCCAAGGAGGCTCAGGACTATGTCCTCTTCATCGAGAAGGAGATCGGCGTGCCGATAAAGCTCGTTTCCAACGGACCGAGAAGAGAAGAGATTATAGTCAGATAAAAAAGGGTGGATATCATGCAGGACAATCATGAGAAGGTTCTCGTGCTGGACTTCGGCGGCCAGTACAATCAGCTCATCGCGCGCCGCGTCAGAGAGCACAATGTCTACGCCGAGATAAAACCGTACAGCCGCATAACCGTCGACGAGATAAAGGCGGCGGGCTATGTCGGAATAATATTCACGGGCGGTCCCAACAGCGTCTATGACGAGAGCTCGCCCCACTATTCGCCTGAGATACTCGATGCGGGCATCCCCGTGCTCGGCATCTGCTACGGCGCTCAGCTTATTGCATATATGGCGGGCGGCGTTGTCAAAACGAGCGGCTCGAAGAGCGAATACGGCAAGATAGATATGACCCGCAGCAAGGACAGCCGACTGCTCAAAAATATCCCCGAGGATACGAGCGTCTGCTGGATGAGCCACACGGACTATATCAGCAACCCGCCCAAGGGCTATAAAGTAACTGCCGTCACGCGCGACTGCCCCTGCGCGGCGATGGAGAACGACGAGAAGAGAATTTACGCCGTTCAGTTCCATCCCGAGGTCATGCATACGCAGTACGGCGAGGAGATATTCAAAACATTCCTCTTTGATATCTGTGGCTGTAAGGGCGACTGGGTCATGTCAAGCTTCGTCGAAGAGCAGGTAAAGCACCTGCGCGAGAAGATAGGCGACAAGACTGTGCTTTGCGCCATGTCCGGCGGAGTCGACAGCTCCGTTGCCGCCGTGCTTCTGCACAGAGCGGTCGGCAAGCAGCTGACCTGCGTTTTCGTTGACCACGGCCTGCTCAGAAAGAACGAGGGCGACGAGGTCGAGCACATCTTCCGCGAGCGCTTTGATATGAAGCTCGTCAGAGTCAACGCCCAGGAGCGTTTCCTCACCAAGCTCGCAGGCGTGACCGAGCCGGAGAAGAAGAGAAAAATTATCGGCGAGGAGTTTATCCGCGTCTTTGAAGACGAGAGCAAGAGGCTCGGCAGAATGAATTTCTTCGTTCAGGGCACAATATATCCCGATGTTATCGAGAGCGGCGTGGGCGACGCGGCGGTCATCAAGAGCCACCACAATGTCGGCGGACTGCCCGACCACATCGATTTCGATGAGCTCATAGAGCCCCTGCGCGACCTGTTCAAGGACGAGGTGCGCAAGGTAGGACTCGAGCTCGGCATCCCCGAGGATCTTGTCTGGCGTCAGCCGTTCCCGGGTCCCGGACTTGCCGTGCGTATCCTCGGCGACATCACCGAGGAGAAGCTCAATATTCTCAAGGATGCGGACGCTATCTTCCGCGAGGAAGTCAAAATCGCCGGCATCGACCGCGACATCAACCAGTATTTCGCGGTGCTCACCAACGTCCACAGCGTCGGCGTCATGGGCGACGCGAGAACTTACGACAGCCTTATCGCGCTGCGCGCAGTGACCACAGACGACTTCATGACCGCAGACTGGGCGCGCATCCCGTTTGATGTGCTCGCAAAGGTCTCGAACCGCATCACCAACGAGGTCAAGGGAGTCAACCGCGTGGTCTACGATGTCACTACAAAGCCCCCGGCAACGGTGGAATGGGAATAAAATTCACAAGGAGAACAAACTATGAGCAGTAATGTACGTCCCGAATCCATGGAACGCATCACTACCCCCGAGCTTGCGAACAAGTTCATCGAAGAGCAGGTCGCTGCCGTACGCGAGCAGGTCGGCGACAAGAGAGTACTGCTGGCTCTGTCCGGCGGAGTTGACTCGTCCGTAGTTGCGGCTCTGCTTATCCGCGCGATAGGCAAGCAGCTGGTCTGCGTCCATGTCAACCACGGACTCATGCGCAAGGGCGAGAGCGAGCAGGTCATCGAGATTTTCAGAAACCAGATGGACGCGAACCTCGTCTATATCGACGCTACCGACCGCTTCCTCGATCTTCTCGCCGGAGTCAGCGACCCCGAAAAGAAGAGAAAGATAATCGGCGGCGAGTTCATCAAGGTCTTTGACGAAGAGGCGTCGAAGCTTGAGGGCATCGAGTTCCTTGCACAGGGAACGATATATCCCGACATCCTCGAATCCCACGGCGTAAAGGCTCACCACAATGTCGGCGGCCTGCCGGAGGACATGAAAATGGAGCTTGTCGAGCCCGTAAAACTGCTCTTCAAAGATGAAGTCCGTGTTGTCGGCGAGGCTCTCGGTCTGCCGCACAGCATGGTATACCGCCAGCCGTTCCCGGGTCCCGGACTCGGAGTACGCTGCCTCGGCGCGATAACGAGAGACCGCCTGAACGCCCTGAGAGAAGCCGACGCTATCCTCAGAGAGGAGTTCGACAAGAACGGCCTTGCCGGCAAGGTCTGGCAGTATTTCATCGCCGTGCCCGACTTCAAGAGCGTCGGCGTGCGCGACGGCAAGCGCTATGAGGGCTGGCCGGCAATCATCCGCGCGGTGAACACCACCGACGCCATGACCGCCACCATCGAGGAGATCCCCTACCCCCTCCTGCACCATATCACCGACCGCATCACCCATGAGGTCGAGGGCATCAACCGTGTCGTAATGGATCTCACCCCCAAGCCGATCGGAACGATTGAGTGGGAGTAGTTCCCATTGGTTTAGATGTGCCGAAAAACCCAGTATTTATGCGGGTTTCGGGACTCGGCACTTTTCGAGTAACCGTTTTTGCAACAGATGAAATAGTAACATTTGGCTTACAACTAAACCTAAAAATCGCATAATTTTTAAGGCTTCTGCCCTGTTAGGGGCGGAAGCCTTTTACATATTCGATAAAAATTCCGTTTTGACATACCGTCAAGGCGGAGAAAAATATATTAAATGAGAGAAATTTTCTTAGCATAAGCATGAAGAAATCATAGAACAACTTGCCTTATATGTTTCTTAGTAACATATAAGTTCTCGCTTTTCTAAGTAAAAACACAATATTTCGAAGCGGCATAGCTTGCTGTTATCATAGCTGTAGGTCGAGTGTTATCAGTATCGATAACAAACCGATAACACTGCCGGTATAATCATGATAATTCGGATATCTCAAATAATCAAAAACGCCGCGAACAGTACGCTCTTTCTATGTAAAAGCTTTTTTGCTGCTTGCCGTCCGTTTATTCGGCCGACGCAAACTCCTTAAAATGATTATATAACTGATTGACATTGAGGCTTGCTATATCGACAAGCGAGTATTGCCGCTGCAAATATTTGACGAACTCGCAGCCCAGATAATAGCCCACGTCGCTGTGATTTTTGTAGCTGCACCAATCCCCGAAGAAATCCTGCGTGCTGATATTTTTGTCGACGCGTCGGAGATATTCACGCTTTATTTCGGCTTCGTTTTCCTTGCACCAATCGAGCCAGCCGTTTTGATTTTGATGATAGTATCTGTCATCTTGGCATAGAATATGTTCGCAGACCATGGCAAGTCCCTCTTGATAGAGCTGAGCCAGTGAATTTTCGCCCTCTGACCGAGCCTCGGGATAGAGATTCCCGTAGGTTTTATGCCATATGTGGCCTATTTCATGAAAAATCAGAGCCTGCATGGCGGATTCATCCTGCCAATTCAACTCGATAATTTTTTCTATTCCGAGCAAAACCGCGTCTCTGCCGTCAAGCGATGTCGCCCAGCCCGCGCCGTTGCACAGCCCCAAATAGAGAATAATATCCGTCTCGACGCCGTTTTCAAAAAGCCGTCCGATATTTTCCGCAAGCTTGTCGGTCACGGCGACAAAGGAGTCGTTTGCCGCAAGCGCCGCGTCCCTGTTGAGCAGCACATTATTGACTACGGCAGCACGTCGTTATTGAAATCATATTCCCTCGAATTCCGTTCGCATTTTTCGCCAAGCTCCGGCGAAATCGCACGGGCGTATACTCTCCATGCATCCAAATCAAAGGCGCTGTTCTTAAAGCAGCCGGGTATTTTATCAAAAGTATTTATTATTCTCATAGCTCTGTTCCTACGATTCTCTCAAATTATTTTACCTGCTTTGACATATGTATTTCGCCGCTGCACTCGAAGCCGATGGCGGAGTAGAGCTTTTGCGCGGCAGTGTTATCACTGCCCGTCAACAGCTCGAAGCTGTGGAGCGGGTATATTTTTTTGCAGTATTCCTGCGCGAAGGTCAACATTTCCCGCGCGACGCCCCGCCCGCGATACTCGGGACGGACATAGACCTCGGTTATCTCGGGCATATATTCGTCGTAGCAGAACGATTTTTTCAGCTGAACGCAGACGAAGCCGGCGAGCCGTCCTCCGTTGCCGTCCGCAACGATGACAATCTCGCGCCTGTTTGTAAGAAGCGAGGCGCGAATGCTTTCTTCCGTAGTCTTGCCCTTGCCGTTGAACTCTGCATTGAGACGCTCAAGCTCTCCTGCATCGCCGACTGATGCCAATCTTATCATCTTATTATCTCTCCCCAGAGTTTTGTGCCCGCATTATAGCATATTTTTTCTAAAATGTAAATGCTCGGAGGAGGTGAAAGGCTGCTGATGGGCTGTGAGTATTAGGCGGATAGGAATTTGCAGATATAAGTATCGGCAACGGTCAACCGCCGTAATATTGGAAATCATCACAACCTTGCTGAAGCTGATGTTATCCGCCCGCGAAGTTTGCACAATTTTATTGATGTGAAACTTGTAGGGTGTGGCAATTCGACGCACCGATGCCGCGATAGCGGCACAGAATTTCCGCAAAGTTTATTTTATATACCGCCTGATTTTGAAGTCTACATATCTGCAAACAACGGAAAGATTGTTTTTCCCACAAAATCAAAATCCCGCCCACGGAAAAACCGCAGGCAGGATTTTTTTGCTTTGAATACGGGTTTATATTATTCTCTTCTTCCAATTTTCGCCGTCGCGTTCATAGAAAAATTCGGTCAGCGACGGGTTTTCCATGACATGAACCATGTCGATGAAATCCTGCGAGAGCTTATACTGCGTCAGCTCGTCGCGCTCGATCCAGAATACTCTGCCCTCGGCGGAATTTTTGAGCTCGCCGCTGAAGCGGTCGGCGCGGAAAAACAGCACTATGTAGCGCGTGCCGTCGTCGCGGATAAAATCGTTGATTCCGCATACCGTCGGGCGGAAGATATCAAGTCCAGTCTCCTCTTTGACCTCGCGGCGCACGGCGTCGGTGAATGCCTCGCCCGGCTCAACATGACCGCCGGGGAAGGTTACGCCCGGCCAGTCCTTGTTCACTCTGTCCTGCACGAGTATCTTCGTGCCGTCGCAGATCATGCACATCACGGTAAGCTCAGCCTTTTCAATGTTTCCCATTATGTTGCCCTCACTTTCTCTCGTCTTCGACGAAGCTGTTTTCTACAGTCATAACGGCGTAGTAGTTCTCGCCGATCTCGGTCGATATTTTGTCGCTTATCAGCTCTTTTATCTGCCCTTTCGTGAACGGATATTTGTGCGGCACGACGAGGTCGAAAATGAGGTTGGTGTGCGTAGGACCTTCCACCATTCTGAAGTCGTGTATCGTGAATCTCGGGTCAACTTCCTTTATCAGCTTGCCGACCTTTTCGCGCAGGGCGTTTATATGCTCGTCATCAACGACTATCGGATCCATATGCAGGACAATATTGATGGCGAATTTCTTCTTTATGTCGCGCTCGATGCGGTCTATGGTGTCGTGGCATGCCATTATATCGCAGTCGGACGGTACTTCGACATGGGCGGAGGCGAACATTCTGCCCGGTCCGTAGTCATGAACCATGAGGTCGTGGACGCCGATAACGCCCTCGTATGAGAGAATGTCGCTCTCGATTTCCTGCACCGTCTCCGGCGAAGCGGGCGCGCCGAGCAGTTCGTTCATCGTGTCCTTGAATATGCCTATTCCGGTCGCAATGATAAACAGGGCTACTACTATTCCCATGTACCCGTCGAGCGGCACAGAGGTAAATTTCGAGAGAATAAGGGCTATCATAGATACAGTCGTCGCCGCGGTGTCGCTGACGCTGTCCATAACGACCGCTCCGACGGCGGTCGAGTTTATCCTCTTGCCGATATTTCTGTTGAAGACCGCCATCCATATTTTGACCCCGATCGAGGCGATGAGCACTATGAGCGCGGTCACGCTGAACTGGAGCGGCTCGGGATGAAGAATTTTATCTACCGATGAGCGGATCAGCTCGCCGCCCATGAGCAGTATGATAAACGAGACTATCAGCGCGCAGACATATTCTATTCTGCCGTGACCGAACGGGTGCTCATCGTCGGCGGGCTTATTTGCCAGACGGAAGCTGACGAGCGTCACCGCGGACGAGCCAGCGTCCGAGAGGTTGTTCGCGGCGTCTGCGGTTATGGCTATACTGCCCGTTACCGAGCCGACAATGAACTTTGCGGCGGTCAGCAGAATGTTGCACAGTATGCCGACGATGCCGCTGAGTGTGCCGTAGCGCGAGCGCACGGCAGGGTCGTCGGTTTTTTCGCTGTCCTTGATAAAGAGTTTTATCAGAAGCTTTGTCATGATAACCTCCGGGGTAATATGCAGGTATGCGGATACAGGCGCCGAAATGATTTCGTGCCGCTCACGCGGCAGCGGTGCGTCGAGTCGCCGCACCCTACAATCGCTCGATTACAGCCTTGCGCCGCTTGTATGCAGGAAAAATTCCGCATTTTAATATTCCGCAGGAACGCCGGGCCCCTGCGGAATGATTTTTTGATTCTGTTTTTTTACATTCTCTCCGGTACGCTTATCTTGAGCAGTGTCAGAATGTTCTTGAGAACCTCTTTGACGCACAGGCACAGATATATTCTCGCCGCACTCAAGTTCTTGTCGTCGCAGTTGACGCGGCAGGCGTTGTAGAACTTGTGGAAGAGGGTAGCGAGGTCGATGCAGTAGCGCGTGATGCGCGCGGGATCATAGTTTTTGGCGGAGAGGGCGATCTCGTCGGTGAGCGACGCTAAGTGCCTGATTATCTCGCGCTCCTCGGGTGCGGTGAGCAGGTCGAGCTGCTCGGGCGTGCACTCGGGGATGTCACAGCCCTGCTCCTTGAGCTTTCTCAGTATGCTGCAAATTCTCGCATGGGCGTACTGGCAGTAGTAAACCGGGTTCTGCGAATTCTCGGCGACGGCGAGATCGAGGTCGAACTCCATCTGCGTTGCGGGCTCGCGGAGATTGAAGAAGAAACGCACCGCGTCTATCGGTATCTCTTCGAGCAGGTCGACAAGGGTTATCGCCTTGCCGGTACGCTTGGACATACGCACGACTTCGCCGTTTCTCGTCAGGCGCACGAGCTGCATGAGGATTATGTCGAGCCTGTCGCCGTCAAGACCCAGCGCGTCGAGCGCGCCCTTCATTCTCGCAACATGGCCGTGGTGGTCTGCACCCCAGACATCTATCGCCCTGTCAAACTTTCTGACGGCGAGCTTGTTGCGGTGATATGCGATATCCGCCGCGAAATAGGTCGGATTTCCGTTCTGGCGGATAAGAACATCGTCCTTGAGACCGAGCTTGTCGATCTCCTCCTGCGTTTTGCCCTGGGCGAGCAGGCGCTTTGTCTGAACCTCGATGTTCTTGTACCACAGCGCGCCGTCAAGCTCGTAGGTGAGTCCCTTTTCTTTGAGCAGTTCTATTGTATCGCGGAGCTCCGTGCCGTTGTGCAGGGTGCTCTCCTTGAACCATGTGTCGTATTCTATTCTGTATTTTGAAAGTATCTCGTGCATCGAGTCGATGTTCTTCGGCAGCGCGAAATCGACGAGCGCCTTGCGGCGGACTTCCTCGCTCTCGGAGATATATTTGTCGCCGTAGACATCGGCGAACTCCTTTGCGCGCTCGGATATGTCCTCTCCGTGGTAGCTGTCCTCGGGCAGCTCGGGCGCGTCGGCGCCTTTGTATATCTGCTGATAGCGGATATCGAGCGAGAGGGCGAATTTATCGATCTGATTGCCGGCGTCGTTGATATAGAATTCGCGGCTGACATTGTAGCCTGCAAAGTCCATGACCGCCGCGAGGCAGTCGCCGAGAGCGCCGCCGCGGGCGTTGCCCATGTGCATCGGACCCGTCGGATTGGCGGAGACGAACTCGATATTTACCTTTTCGCCCTTGCCGAAGTCGGAGCGGCCGTAGTCACTGCCCTTTTTGCGGATATCCATGAGAATCTCCGAATAGAAGCGGTCGGCGAGACGGAAGTTTATGAATCCGGGACCCGCCGCCTCGCAGGATGAGAATGCGGTGCCCTCGAGGTCAATGTTCTTTGTTATAGCCGCGGCTATCATAGCGGGCGCGCGTCTGAAAGCTCTCGCCCACGCCATGGCGGCGTTTGTGGAGTAGTCGCCGTTCTTTCTGTCCGCCGGGATTTCGACCTTGAAATTCGTGAGCTCGGCTTCGGGCAGTTCACCTGCCGCCATCGCCTTTTTCGCGGCGTCCCTGACAAGCTCGCAGAGCTTATCCTCGACCTGTTTTACAAGCACTGACATAAAATTTATCCATCCTTTCGTGTAACCGCAGTTTCTGCGGGCAAACCGTCTTTTTTACTGTCCGCTGACCGTTATCTTCAGCTCGTTCGACGCGGCGAGATCCGCGTTGACATCGATAGTGTAGTTGAGCAGCAGCTCGCCGCCCTCCTCCGTCACGGACGACTCGACCTTTTTGGCGAATATGCCGAGGAGCATATCGCCGAACGGTGTCGCGTAGTGGCAGACATGGCGCCTGCCGCGCTCCATGACCATCTGTGTAGTATATGCACCGTTTCTCGTCATTGTGACGAGTCCGCCGTCCTCTATGAGCAGGGTGGTCACGCAGCCCTCCATCTCGGCGGCAGGCTCTTCATATGAGAGCTCGTAGCCGTTTTCGAGCAGGCGCAGAACGCCCTGCGTGCTCGTCTGCGACGAGTAGCTGTCGTCATGCCCGGAGTGGCTGTCCTCAATGTTTATAAACACCTTTTTTTCCATCGGAAAAGTCCTTTTCTTTCTTGCTCTGAGGCTATGAAAAACCTCGTTCTTTTGATTTTTTATAATACCACAGTTATACGCCTTTCGTCAACCCGTTTTATTTGAAAACGGACGCAGTATTTTTCTGTTAGAGCATTGCAAACGCGCCGATATTATGATATATTATATTAGTATATATAATATATACTCTGTGCAGAGTATTTTTAAGGAGAACAGTTATGATCGATATCCGTATAGCGATGAACGACATCTACAAGAACCTCGAGCCGACCCTCACGAAGTGCGGCTTCAGAATCACCACTCCCGCAGATATCTCCGACGGTATCCCCGTCTCCGTCACGAGCGGACGCGCCGTTATGGATTTTTCCGGCGACAACAAGGCTCTGCGTATCGAGCACTACGACAACAAGATAGCCCTGCTCTGGGCGCAGAAAGAGGGCGCGAACGAGACGGATTTCGCGAAGATCGCTCACTCTCTGCTCGACGTTGAGACCGCCGACGACAAGGACATCAAGTTTATCTCGGACGAGTATGCCGAGCTTATCGAAGAGAGCTTCGGCAAGAACGGCACAGCCGATAAGAAAAAAGTGAAGCTCCCCACCCCCGTGTCGAAAGCTGCGGCAAAGAGCGGCGAGGCGTGCTATGACGCGAACACTTTCGCGAATCGTCTGAGCGTTATCTATCCCGAGCTGCGCGACGAATACAGAAAGAATATTGAGACCTACGGCGAGTTCCTGCCCGAGGATTTCTTCAAGAATCACGCCGCTCCCGTGGTTATCAAGGTCATAAAAGAAAACGACCCGCAGAAGATGAGAAAGCTCTTCAATCTCCTCAACGAGATTTATGACGACGGCACGAACGAGATTCAGAGCATCATAGCCGTCACCGTCCTCGGCGAGCTCAACAACGATCAGGATCTGCTCGCAAACTGCGTCGACTACATGAGCGCGGACATGATCTCTCCCGTTGTCCAGGTCAACAAGTATCTCGCGAAGTCCAAGAGCGCGAGAATGAGGCTCGAAAATCCGCCGAAGTACAAGCCCAAAAAGAAAAAGAAGAAAAAGAACATGTTCTCCACCCTGACGAATCAGTAACTTCGTTTTTATAGCTTTGGAGAAGGAGGATGAAAGCTTTGGATAACAATGAGAACAACGAGATCCTTGAAGAGAACGCCGAGAATCAGGACGAGCTCGTGCTCGACGAAGACATTGAGCTTGACAAGGATATGAATACAAAGGTCACCGAGGAATACGACGCGAGCCAGATTCAGGTTCTTGAGGGACTTGAGGCGGTCCGCAAGCGCCCCGGTATGTACATCGGCTCGACGGGCCCGCGCGGTCTGCACCACCTTGTGTATGAGATAGTCGACAACTCCATAGACGAAGCTCTTGCGGGCTTCTGCACGAATATCGATGTTGAGATACTCCCGGGCAATGTTATCAGCGTCAAGGATAACGGACGCGGTATCCCTGTGGGCATGAACGAAAAGATGGGCATCTCCACCGTGACGGTCGTTCTGACCGTCCTGCACGCCGGCGGTAAGTTCGGCGGCAACGGCTACAAGGTCTCCGGCGGTCTGCACGGCGTCGGCTCGTCCGTCGTCAACGCCCTGTCCGAGTGGCTCGAAGTTGAAGTTGCGCAGAACGGCCATGTCTATCAGCAGCGCTTCTCGAACGGCGGTCATCCCGACTATGACCTCAAGGAGATAGGCACCTCGTCGGCGACCGGCACGACTATACGCTTCAAGCCCGATCCCGAGATTTTCCGCGAGACCACGGTCTATGATTTCGAGACCCTTGAAAGGCATCTGCGCGAGTCCGCGTTCCTCAATGCGGGACTGTGCATAACCCTTGCGGACAGGCGCGACAGCGAGAATATCATCGAGCGCACCTACTGCTACGAGGGCGGACTTTCGAGCTTCGTCGATTATCTGACCACAAGCCGCGGTCAGACTCCCCTGCATGAAAAGCCGATCCATTTCTCCGCCATGCACGGCGACAGAAGCGCGGAGATCGCCATGCAGTATACAGACAGCTACAACGAGACAATGCTCTCATTTGCAAACAACGTCCACACCGTTGACGGCGGTACTCATGAGACCGGCTTCAAGACCGCTCTGACCCGCGTTTTCAACGACTACGGACGCAAATATTCCATTCTCAAAGACGGCGACAAGAAGCTCTCGGGTGACGATGTCCGCGAGGGACTGACTGCCGTTATCAGCGTCAAACTCACCGAGGCGCAGTTCGAGGGACAGACCAAGGGCAAGCTCGGCAACACCGATATAACCCAACTCGTCTCGACAACGGTCTATGAGAAGCTGATGACCTATTTTGAAGAGAATCCCGCAGTCGCAAAGGCGATATTCTCGAAGGCTCTCGACGCCTCGCGCGCGAGAGAGGCTGCGAGAAAGGCGCGCGAACTGGCTCGCCGCAAATCTGTGCTCGATTCAAACTCCCTGCCCGGCAAGCTTGCCGACTGTACCGAGCGCGACGCCGAGCGCACAGAGCTCTACATCGTCGAGGGAGATTCCGCAGGCGGCTCCGCAAAAGAGGGACGCGACAGACGCTTCCAGGCCATTCTTCCCCTCTGGGGCAAGATGCTCAACGTCGAAAAGGCGAGACTCGACAGAGTTATCGGCAACGAGAAGCTCATGCCCATAGTCATAGCCCTCGGCACCGGAATAGGCGACGAATTTGATATAACAAAGCTTCGCTACAACAAGATAGTTATCATGGCGGATGCCGATGTCGACGGCGCGCATATCAGAACGCTGCTTTTGACCTTCTTCTTCCGCTATATGCGCCCGCTTATCGAGCAGGGTCATGTCTATCTCGCTCAGCCCCCGCTGTTCAAAGTCAGCAAGGGCAAGAAGATAAGATACGCTTTCTCCGACGAGGAGCGCGATCAGTTCATGGCGGAGTTCGGCGGTTCGGGCAGCTGCGATATCCAGAGATACAAAGGTCTCGGCGAGATGGATGCTGAGCAGCTCTGGGAGACGACAATGGACCCCGACTTCCGCACGATGCTGCGCGTCAATGTAGAGGACGCGATGCTCGCGGACGAGACCTTCTCCATTCTCATGGGCGACAAGGTCGAGCCGCGCCGCGAGTTCATCGAAACCAATGCAAAATACGTCCAGAACCTGGATATATAACGGAAAGGAGTAGATCTCTGTGAGCTTTGACGAAGCATATAACGAACAAAAAATAATCAATGTCGAGATCAATAGAGAAGTGCGTAAATCCTTTCTGGATTACTCCATGTCGGTCATCACCTCGCGTGCTCTGCCCGATGTGCGTGACGGCTTGAAGCCCGTCCACAGACGCATACTTTACACCATGTACGAAAACGGTCTCTATCCCGACAAGCCGTACCGCAAATGCGCGGACACGGTCGGTTCGGTGCTCGGCCGCTATCATCCTCACGGCGACGCCTCCGTCTATGACGCCATGGTGCGTCTGGCGCAGGACTTCTCCATGAGATATACGCTCGTTGACGGCCACGGCAACTTCGGTTCCGTCGACGGCGACCCGCCCGCCGCCTACCGTTACACCGAGTCAAAGCTCAAAAAGCTCTCTCTCGAAATGCTGACGGATATCGACAAGGACACGGTCGATTTTATCCCGAACTACGACGACCGACTCAAGGAGCCCACGGTGCTCCCGTCGAGATATCCGAACCTGCTTGTCAATGGCTCCGTCGGTATAGCGGTCGGTATGGCGACAAATATCCCTCCGCACAATCTGCGCGAGGTCGTAGCCGCCATGAACTGCCTGATAGATAACCCCGACGCGACTCTCGAGGAGCTTATGACTCATCTGCCAGGCCCCGATTTCCCGACCCGCGGAATAATCATGGGCAGAGCGGGCATACGCGCCGCCTACGGCACAGGCCGCGGCAAAATTATAGTCCGCGCCCGCGCCGAGATAGTCGAGACAAAGGGCGACCGCCACAAGATAGTTGTCACCGAGATTCCTTACGGCGTCAACAAGGCGAAGCTCATAGAGAGCATGGCGGATCTCGTCAAGGATAAGCGCATCGAGGGCATATCCGATATCCACGACTATTCCTCGCGCTCCGGTATGCACATCGACATCACCTTGAAGCGCGACGCGAATCCGCAGGTAGTTTTGAATCAGCTCTATACCTACACTCAGCTCCAGTCTACCTTCGGCGTGATTATGCTCGCCCTCGTAAACGGCGAGCCGAAGATACTCACCCTTAAGCAGATTCTCCAGCAGTATATCGACTACCAGTGCGAGATAGTCACCCGCCGCACAAGGTACGATCTGAAAAAAGCTCAGGAGCGCGCCCATATTCTTGAGGGCTTGCTCACGGCGCTTGATTTCATCGACGAGGTCATAGCTATCCTGCGCGCATCGAACAGCGTCCCCGAGGGACGCGAAGCGCTCATGAACCGCTTCGGTCTCGATGAGATTCAGGCGCAGGCGATAGTCCAGATGAGACTCGGCCAGCTGACCGGACTCGAGCGCATAAAGGTCGAGGACGAGATGGCTCAGCTCAAGGCGAAGATAGCCGACTTTATAGATATTCTCTCGAACGAGTCGAGAATACTTACTATAGTCCGCGAGGAGACTGGCGCCATCGCCGAGAAGTTCGGCGACGACCGCCGCACCGTCATTGAAAATGTCAGCGGCGAGGTCGATATCGAGGATCTTATCCCCGAGGAGACCTGCGTGTTCACCATGACGAACCTCGGCTATATCAAGCGTATCCCCGCCGACGCATACACGATCCAACACCGCGGCGGCAGAGGCGTCAAGGGCATGACAAGGCGCGAGGAGGATGTGGCAAAGACCATGTTTACCTGCTCGACCCACGATTACGTCATGTTCTTTACCACCCGCGGCAGAACTTACCGTCTCAAGGGCTATGAAGTACCCGAGGGCTCGAGAAACAGCAAGGGCATGAATATAGTCAACCTTCTGCCCCTTGAAGCGGGCGAGAAGGTGTCGGCGATGATAAGAGTGCCCGAATATGACCCCGATGCGTTCCTCTGCATGGTCACGCGCAAGGGCATTATCAAGCGCACGAGCCTCGACGCTTACCGCAACGTCCGCAAGAACGGCGTTATCGCGATAAATCTCGACGATGACGACGAACTCGCATGGGTGCGCCTGACCTCCGGCAACGACGACCTGCTCATAGCCACGCGCAAGGGCATGGGCATCCGCTTCAATGAAAACGACGCGAGACCGCTCGGCAGAACGGCGCGCGGCGTCAAGGCGATTGAGCTGCGCGAGGGCGACGAGGTTGTCGGCATGGAAGTGCTCGACGATGCAAAGGCTGTCCTCACCGTCAGCACCACCGGCTACGGCAGACGCAGCGAACCTTCGGATTACAGACTCCAGTCGAGAGGCGGCAAGGGTACGATAAACTACCGCACCGAGACCTACGGCGACGTTGCCGCAATAGCGGTCGTTGACGAGAGCGAGGATGTTATCTTCATCTCGTCCGACGGCATTATAATCCGCATCCCCGTCTCACAGATAAGCACATTTGCAAGACCCTCCAAGGGCGTCAGAGTCATGCGTGTGTCCGAGGGCGAGCAGTTGGTTACCGTCGCCTGCACTCCGAGCGAGGAAGATCAGGAAAAGCCGGAAGAAACCGCGGCTGAGGAAGTGTCACCTGCCGAAGACAGCGAAAATTCCGAAACAGAGGAATAATCGGTCGGGTTTTTATTAAAATTTTGTAAGAAGTTACAAATAACTCTTGTCATAACCCGGTTTCTCTGATATGATATTAACATGACCAGCGAAGTCAACAATTCGGAAAAGGGGGATACACAATGAACATCGCTCTCATGGCTCACGACTCAAAAAAAGAACTTATGACCCAGTTCTGTATAGCTTATTGCGGTATCCTGAGCCGCCATTCCCTGTGCGCGACCGGCACTACGGGCAAGCTCGTAGCCGAGGCAACGGGACTTGAGATTCAGCGCTTCCTCAGCGGAAGTCAGGGCGGCGACCAGCAGATAGCTTCCAGAATAGCCTGCAACGAGATCGATCTTCTGCTCATGTTCAGAGATCCGCTCACACCCAAGCCGCACGAGCCCAACGAAGCAAATCTTCTCAGACTCTGCGACGTGCACAACATCCCCGTTGCCACCAATATAGCCACCGCTGAGGCTCTTATTCACAGCCTTGCGCGCGGCGACCTTGATTGGCGCGACATAGTCAACCCGAAATAAGCTTTGACCCGCCCCGGCGGTATTTCCCGCCGGGCGGCTTTTTCCGGAGCTTTTTCGCTCATCCCGCCAACGGCGGGATTTAATGTTTTTATGGAAGGAACGAAAACATGGCTCTTTTTACGAAAGCTGTCAAGGGCACTCAGGATGTGCTGCCCGCGGCGAGCTATAAAAACCGCTTTCTTGAAAATACCCTGCTCGATATAGCCTCGCGTTTCGGCTTCAAGGAGATTCGCACTCCCGTGTTCGAGCATACGGAGCTGTTTGCCCGCGGCGTCGGCGACACCACCGATGTCGTGCAGAAGGAGATGTACACTTTTCTCGACAAGGGCGGACGTTCTATAACGCTCCGACCCGAGGGCACTGCGGGCGCTGCGCGCGCATTTTTGGAGCACGGGCTTTTCAACGAGCCCCTGCCGCAGAAGACCTGCTATATAACCTCGTGCTATCGCTACGAGAAGCCGCAGTCCGGCAGATACAGGGAGTTCCACCAGTTCGGCGTTGAGGTCTTCGGCACTCCGGCTCCTGCCGCCGATGCCGAGATAATCTCCCTCGCCGCCGAGATATTCGCTTTCCTCGGAATCGAGGACTTGACGCTCGAGATAAACTCGATCGGCTGCCCGACCTGCCGCGCCGAGTATCACAAGGCGCTCAAGGCATATTTTGAGCAGTATAAAGACGAGCTGTGCGGCACCTGCCTCGACAGGCTTGAGCGTAACCCTATGCGTATTCTCGACTGCAAGAGCCCCGTCTGCTCGAAGATAGCCGAGGGCGCGCCCGTTATGCTCGACTATCTCTGCGACGAGTGCCGCGAGCATTTCGAGAAAGTCAAGAGCTATCTTGACGCGCTGATGATAGACTATGTTGTCAACCCGCACATCGTGCGCGGACTTGATTATTATACAAAGACCGTTTTCGAGTTCGTCTCGCATAACGAAAAGACCGACGGACTTGTCTGCGGCGGCGGCGGACGCTATGACGGACTCATTGAAGAGCTCGGCGGTCAGCACACCCCGTCGCTCGGCTTCGCAATGGGACTCGAGCGCCTGCTCAGCGTCATCGAGGCGCAGGGCATTGAGCTGCCCGGCGACCAGAAGTGCGATATCTATATCGGCTCAATCGGCGACGCCGCTTCGCTCGTTGCGGCGAAGCTCTGCACGGATCTCCGCTCGGACGGAGTCAGCGCGCAGTTTGACGTCGCGGGACGCTCGGTCAAGGCTCAGATGAAATACGCCGACAAACTGGGCGCACGCTTCACCTGCGTTATCGGCGACGACGATATCGCCAAGGGCGAAGTCCTCGTCAAGAACATGGAAAACGGCGAAAAGACCGCTTTCTCAATCGAAAACTTCAGCGATGAATTCTCGTCGGCTCTCGTTCAGGCTGCGGCAAACGCCTTTGCGGACAGCATCAACGACGGAGATCTCAACGCTGCCGATATATCAAATCTCTTTGGAGGGCTCAGATAATGGAGAGAACTTACATTGCGGACATCAAAAATAATCTCGGCAAACCCGTGCTCGTTCAGGGCTTTGTCGAGAACCTGCGCGACAACAAGTATATGGCTTTCATCGTGCTCAAGGATATCACCGGAAAAATCCAGATAACCGTCGAGAAAGAGAAGCTGCCGGAGCTCTGCCCCGTGATAGCGACTCTGACTCAGGATTCCGTTATCTCGGTCGTCGGCACCGCCGTTGAGAACGATTTCGTCAAGATGGGCGGAATTGAGATTATCCCCGAGTCGATAACCGCGGAGTCGATAGCCGACGCGCTGCCGATAGTGCGCAAGGAGATCCCTGCGACCAAGAAGCGCCCGGGTGTCGAGCGTTCGAGCATCGACCAGCGCATTGACTACCGCTGGATCGACCTTCGCACCGACGAAAATCAGCTCATGTTCAAGGTTCAGACCGTCATGGTCAACGCCATGCGTCAGTTCCTGATAGACCATAATTTCATCGAGATTCACACCCCGAAGCTCATCGGCGCGGCGAGCGAGAGCGGAGCCGAGGTTTTTGAGGTCAAGTATTTTGACCGCCTCGCTTATCTTGCGCAGAGCCCCCAGTTCTATAAGCAGATGGCAATGGCGAGCGGCTTCGAGCGCATATTTGAAGTCGGCCCCGTTTTCAGAGCTGAAAAATCATACACCAACAAGCACACCACCGAGTTCTCCGGCTTCGACCTCGAGTTCAGCTACATCACCTCTTTCAAAGATGTCATGAAGATGGAGGAGGAGCTGCTGACATATATGCTTAAATCGGTCAAGGAGAAGTACGGCGAGGAGATAAAGGAGCTGTTTGGCAAGGAGGTTATCGTCCCGACGACCCCGTTCCCCGTCATAAAGCTTGCCGATCTCTATGACGAGCTCGAAAAGGAGTTCGGCTATACCGTGCCCGACAGCGAAAAGGGCGACCTCACGACCGACGCCGAGCGTCTGAGCTACGACTGGGTCATGAAGAAATACGGTCACGAGTTCCTGTTCATCACCGACTACAGCGCCGAGAAGCGTGCGTTCTACCATATGCGCGACGAGAACGGCGTGCCGCAGGGCTATGACCTCATCTGGCGCGGCGTCGAGATAACCACCGGCGCGCAGCGCGAGCACAGATACGATGTGCTCAAGAGCCAGGCGCAGGAGAAGGGACTCGAGAAGGATGTTGAATTCTATCTCGAATTCTTCAAATACGGCTGCCCGCCCCACGGCGGCTTCGGAATCGGTATCGACCGCCTGACCATGCTCATGCTCGGACTGCACATCAAGGAAGCGATGTTCCTCTTCAGAGGCCCGAACAGACTCACCCCGTAACGGAAAAAGAGAAATCCCGTCGAGTTTTTCGGCGGGATAATTTTATGCTTGTGCCAAAAGAAAAGGTAAAAATTTTATGCATTCCGACCGTTCAAACGGATATATAGACGAAAGACAAAGACGGGAAGTGAAATTGATGACAGGCAGGCAGTTGGATCTGTGTATTTGCGAAATCGCCGCGGGAGACAGAGACGCTCTGAGCCGATTATATCTTGACATGAAAGATCCGATCTTTCGGTTTGCGCTGTCGTTGGTTCGCAGCAGGCAGCTCGCGGAGGATATAGAAGCGGAGACATTTCTTAATATTATGCAGTCTGCCTGCGGCTACAAGCCCGGCACAAATGCGAGGGCGTGGATTTTCGCCATAGCGCGCAACTGCTGCATGGACTGCATGAAGGAAAACGCAAGGCTTTTGACGGTAGACAGCGAGAGCCTTGATTTGCTGCCCGGTGACACGGAGGGTTTTGAGCAGACCGAAAACGCGATGCTTGCGCTGGAAGCCTTGAAAACGCTGAGCGAAACAGAGAGGCAGATAGTATCGCTGTATCTGTATTCCGGCCTGAAGCAGACGGAGATCGCCAAGGTTTTGAACCTCCCCTATTTGTCTGTCCGTTCAAAATACGGCTACGCTCTCACTAAGCTGAGGCGTTATTTCGACCGAAAAGGAGTGCATACGGATGAGGCGTAAATCAACAGAAAAATTCATGAGAGACGCAATGAGTTTTAAAGCCCCGGAGGAGGTCTGGGATAGAATCAAGGATAAGCCGATTCAAAGTGTTCGGGAAAGCAAAGCCAAGGGTCATCCGAAAAAGGTTTGGTATGCCGCGGCGGCGTGCATTGCGGCTTGCACGGTTCTCATATCCGTTTTAGCAGTCGGCAAAAGCCTGGGACTTCCCGCTTCCGATTCGACTTTGAATACCGAAAACGGCACGGAGCGAGGTGGTCAAATCGCGACGGACAGAGCGGGAGAGCCCGAAGAGAAAGTGCCAGGCGAGACTGTTTCGCAGACGGCGGAGAAAACGACAGCGGCCGTTTCCCACGGCGGCAGCGTGGCGGGTGTTTGCATCCCGACATATAAGGTCTGGAATCACAGACTTTACGGGTATGCGGGCGACAACCTCGCGCTGACGGATTCCGATTTAGGTCCGCTGCACCGCGAAAAAATAAACGGCACGGAAATCGCCGTCTATTCGCTGAAAAATATCCCCATGGAACAGAGCATAGGGGACAAGAAAAACGGTATTGTCCTGCGCTATGACTGCATATTGGACGGCATTTTTGAGCTTCGCGGAAAAAAATACGGGATAGTGAGCGAAACGGCTTATATCTGTCCCGTCCCCGAAAAGGGCGAGTATTTAGGCGAAGTCAACGGTGTGAAGTGCTATGAATTTAAAGGAAAAGCAGACGCGATACTCGTTGACCTCGGGAAATATGTATCTCCCTCCGACGGGAGCATATACGAGAGCCTGTATGTTGCGGAGCTTATAGGATAAAAGAGCATAACAAAAAGCGGGCGGCATAATCTCGGTTATGCCGCTCGCTTTAATTTTATATTGTTATTTTATCCCGTTGATGAACGAGAAGATCGCATCTATCCGCGCAATGATATCGCGTATATCATGCGCTATGCGGATAGCGGTGATGATATATGCGGGGGTGAGGTCTGCTTTTGTAATACCCGAATAGTTGCGGGTCACGGTGAAGCCGAAGTCGCGGGTCGCGTCCTTTCCGGTGACGGTCATGCGCTTGTAGGCAACGGTTATCTTGTCGTAGCTCTCGGTCGCGGGAACCTTTCCGGTGAAGGCTATCTCGGCGCTCTCGCCTGCTTCAAGAACTATCGGATAAGGCAGGGCGAAGTTCAGCGTGCCGTTCTCCGAGGTTATCGAAGAGATCTTTATCTTGTCCTTCTTCGACAGGTTCTTGACCATGACGGAGTTGCAGGAGAAGAGGTGCTTCGAGAGAGTCGGCAGGAACGAGGAGTTCGTGCTCTTGAAGAGAACGACTACATCGCTCGTCGGAGAGAGGCTCTCCATGAACTGGGGATATTCGATGTGCGAATATGCGTCCTTGATGTTGTCGGTGAGCAGGAGATCCATGAGCAGGGAGTAGGTGCGGGGATCCCATTCCGCCTGACCGTGATAGTGGCGGTTGACTACCCATGTGCGCTCGGGCATATAGCCGGTCGAGAGGTCAACCGTTCTGTCGGGCGAGATGTTGTTCTTGCCGGTCTTGACAGCCTGCTTGTAGTCAGCGGGGAAAGTCTCGCCGAAGGGCGCGCAGACGGCGCCGCAGGAATACTTCATGTTGACTATGCCGTCGCTGTTGTCAACGGTGCCCGATGCGAGCGGAACGCCGGAGCAAGCCTTTATAGAAACGCTGACGCCCTTCTTCTGCTGAGCATACAGGGTCTCGGAAATGTGGGACATGAAGCCGTTTCTGACTTTCTCGACTTTTTCAATGAGCTTTGCATTCTTGACGGAGTCGAGGCGCACGGACTTGATATATTCGTAATTCTCCGGATCGCACATCTCCCAGAATGCGGGGATGTTTATGACGCTCGGGAGAACCATGCTTTTGAGACCGTAGTCGGCGATGTTGTTCGCGCCGTCGGCAGGGATGATGTCCATGACGAACGAGAAGTCCGCCTCGGTGTGCAGGATAGCTCTGAGAATATCGAGGGTGGTGTCGAAGTTCAATGCAAGGGGCTTGTCAGTGTAGAGATCGGAGACGAGGTTGCTTCCCGCGAGAAGCGGAGTGTCGAACACCGCGCGGTCGATATAGTTGTCGTTCGGATACTCATACATATAAGTGCCCAGCAGCAGGCTGCCCTGGCTGATGCTGTATACGCTGACCTTGTCGTGCCCGGTGAGGGCGCAGACCTCTGCGAGATAATCGTGGAGCTGAGCCGCGACATCGGCGTGGCTGAGTCTCCAGTCATAGAGGAAGTTGAAAACATGGTCGTCGCCTATCTCGTCGCCGATGACCTCCATGTCGAGGAACTCGGAGCCTGTGTAGGGGACGAGGTCGAGCTGGTCGTTCTTCGTGAACGCCTCAAGGCTCGTGTTTTTAGCGCCGCTGAGTATTGGCACGATGTCATAGAACGAAGTGCCGTCGTCGTTCATTCTCAGCGGCTCGACAATAGAAGTTATTATCTCGCGCATCGGCTTTTCGATGCCATCCGTGCCCTTCTGGGCGATGAGCTCGATTATGCCCGTGATGAGGTCGGGGGCATTGACTCCGAGGAGCTTGAGAATCTCTTTGGTGTCGGGCGGGAAAACGCGCTTCAATGAGCCGTCCTCCTGCTTCTCCGAGAGAATCGTCGCGCCGAATCCGGAGATCATGACAACGGGCGAATGGCCGCAGGTGCACTTGGTGGCGGCCGCCGCGGTCGAAGCAAATACCGAGCAGAGCATCACTGCGGCGATGACAATGCAGAGTATCCGCTTGAACGGATTTTTCTTCATTTTTGTATTCTCCTTTCGCAAGCACATATGTGCAACAGGAAAATTATACATTATTTTTACAAAATTGTAAATAATCTGTTTATACCTTTTTTCGACACAATGGTACCCTGTAACGCCTATGGACAAAATTGAGCGAAGTGTGATATAATGAGTATGGAAGAAAAGCGGCAAAACAGAAAGGATGGTAATCACCAATGAAAAAGACTCTCAGACTGACGGCTCTCGTTATGGCTGTCGCGATAATCGTCTGCGCCTTTGCGGGCTGCGGAGCGAAAATTGACAAGCTCATCGTCGGCAAGTGGAGCGACTCGCAGAACAACGCTACTATAGAGTTCAAAGAGGACGGCACTTTCCAGTATGATTCGAGCAACCTCAATATCCTCGGCATCTCCGTCGGCACTTCGGTCTCCGGTACATACAAGGTCGACACCGAGGCTGACCCCGCGACCGTGACCATAGTCCCCGAGATAGCTATCGCAGGCTTCAAGGCGGGCACGGAGATAACCTTCACCGCGTCGTATAATAAAGACAACAAGGTGCTCACGCTCAATAACGACAGCTGGGGCACTCTGAACCTCACCGAAGTCGAGGCATAAAGCTGAAAACAAAACGGGACTGCCGGGTAACGGCAGTCCTTTGCTGTTTATATGAACTTCCGCAAAACGGAAGTTTTATTTTTATATCAGCCTTTTGAGCGCTTCCGTGACTGCTGCCGCCGGGGCTTTGCCGCCGAGCGCGCGCATACACTGCCCGATAAGATACTGAAACGCCTGCGTCTTGCCGTCTCTGTACTGCGAGACGCTCTTTTCGTTTTCGGCGATAACGCGTTTTACCGCGTCCTCTATCGCCGCCGCGTCGGTCATCAGAGAAAGTCCGTTTTTTCGGACATATTCCGCCGGGTCGGCGTTTTCGGTCACTATTTTTGCAAAGACTTTTTTCGCCGTGCCGCGGTTTATCTCCCCTGATGAGAGCATATTTATGAGCCTGCCCAACGAGTCGGGGCTGAATTTTGCATCTTCAATGCTCATTCCCGCGCCGCGAAGTACGGCGGGGAGCTCAACATTTATCCACGATGCGGCGTCCTTTGCGCGCTCTTGCAGAGCATAACCGTGCGGTCGAAGAGCTCCGCCGTGAACGGTGAGGACATCAGTGTGTCAATGTCCGCTCTGCCGAGATTATATTCTTCGCTCCAGCGACGGCGCTTCGCCTGCGGCAGTTCGGGCATCTGATTTTTGATTTTCTCAATGTCGGGGGTTGAAACAACCACCGGCGGAATGTCCGGCTCGGGAAAATATTTGTAGTCGCTCGTGTCCTCTTTTGAGCGCATCGCGTAGCTCATACTTGCGCCGTCGTCCCAGCGCCGGGTCTCCTGAATGATATTTCCGCCGCTCTCAATCAGCGAGATTTGCCGCGCGCTCTCGCTTTTTATCGCGCGCTCAGCGGCTCTGAATGAGTTCAGATTTTTCATCTCCGTGCGCGTTCCGAGTTCTATTTCACCCTCCGGGCGGACGGAGAGATTTATATCCGCTCTCAGCGAGCCCTCCTGCATACGACAGTCCGAAACGCCGGCAAAGCGCATCAGCTCGCGCAGCTTTTCGAGATATTCGACCGCCTCCTCTGCGCTTCTCATATCCGGCTCGCTGACTATCTCAAGCAGCGGCGCTCCGCAGCGGTTGCAGTCGATGAGCGTGCGGTTGTCGTCGGGGGAGTGCATGAGCTTCCCCGCGTCCTCCTCCATGTGCATCTCTTTTATGCGTATAATTTTGCCGCTGTCGAGTGTGACCGAGCCGTTTCGGCATAGCGGCAGATATAACTGGGATATCTGATAAGCCTTCGGCAGGTCGGGGTAAAAATAATTTTTGCGGTCAAAGCGGCTTATCCGTGTTATCTCGCAACCCGCCGCGAGTCCCGCGCGGACGGAAAGCTCAACGGCTTTTTTGTTCAGCGTAGGCAGAGTGCCGGGCAGTCCGAGACATACCGGGCAGACATGCGTATTCGGCTCGCCGCCGAACTCAGTCGGGCAGGAGCAGAATATCTTTGTCTCAGTCAGCAGCTCTATGTGGACTTCGAGTCCGATAACAGTTTCGTATCTCATTTTAAAGCCTCCCATAGTACCTTGTAATGCCTAAAACTTTACAAGCATTGCGCCGTCCGACTGCGTTTAGCTGTGTCTTCAAACTTGTTCAACACGATCATACTCTGTAAATTTTTAAATGTTACAGGGTCAGACATCTTGCCGCGCCCAAAAGATTCTCGTCCGCGAACGGTGCCGCCATGAGCTGAAGCGCGGCTGTTTTTCCGCACGGCACGCTTATCGCCGGGAGTCCAGCGAGGTTAGCCGGGACGGTGTATGCGTCGCCGATATAAGTTTTCAGCGGGTCGTCAAGGCCCTCGCCGAGCTTCGGCGCAGTTGACGGATAAACAGCGCCCGCGATGAAATCATATTTTTTGAAAGCGTCCGAAAGCGTGTCGCGTATAACCCTGCGCGCTCTCAGCGCCTTGTTGTAATATGCGTCGTAGTATCCCGCGCTGAGCACGAAATTACCGAGCATTATCCTGCGCCTGACCTCGCGCCCGAAGCCCTCGGAGCGGCTTTTGATATACATTTTTATCAGGTCGTCTGAATTTTGCGCGCGCCGTCCGAAGCGAACCCCGTCATACCGCGCAAGATTCGAGCTTGCCTGCGCGCAGGCGATTATATAATAGGCGGGCACGGCAAACTTGAGCGGCGGAAGCGAGAAATATTCAACCCTCGCGCCGAGCGATTCAGCTTTTTTGAGCGCATTATTCACCGCACTGCGTATATCTTCGCCGCAATTATCAATAAATTCATTCGGCACGCCTATAATTTTGCCGCAGAGCGAATAGGACTCGACAAAATCCGAACGGACGGGAGCAGCATCCTCTGTTGTAGAATCACCGCAGTCGCGCCCGGATATTATCGCCGCGAGAGCCGCGCAGTCGGAGGCATTTCTCGCTATCGCGCCTATCTGGTCAAACGACGAGGCATAGGCGACAAGCCCGTTTCGGGAGACGGTGCCGTAGGTCGGCTTGAAGCCGAATACCCCGCAGAACGCCGCGGGCTGTCTGACCGAGCCGCCCGTGTCCGAGCCGAGCGCGAGCGGGACTATCCCCGCCGCGACTGCCGCCGCCGCGCCCGAGGACGAGCCGCCGGGCACGCGCGTTTTGTCAACGGGATTGAGCACCGCGCCGTAATACGAAGTCTCGCCCGTCGAACCCATGGCGAACTCGTCCATGTTGAGCTTGCCGACGATAATAAGCCCCGCTTTTTCGAGCTTTTCTACCGCCGCCGCACTCACGGGCGGCACATAATTTTCGAGCATCCGCGACCCGCAGGTCATTTTGACATTTTCTACTGCGATGTTGTCCTTTATGCCTATCGGCACGCCCGCGAGCGGCGAGATATATTCGCCTGCATCGATGCGTTTTTGTATCTCCGAGCCTTTGCTATATGCGCGCTCGCGGCAGAGCGTGATGAAGCAGTTGAGTTCTTTATTCTGCTTCTCGGATTCATATACGGCGTCTAAGACTTCGACGATTTTTATCTCGCCGCACCTGATTTTTTCTGCCAGAACGAGGGCGGAATCTTTAATAATATCTCTCATAGCGCACCTCATTCCACTGTTTTCGGGACGCAGAAGCAGCCGCCCGCCGTTTCTGCGGCATTCGACAGAGCCTCTTCTACGCCGAGCGTCTCGCCCGGTTCATCCTCGCGCAGGACATTCACCGTGTCGGATAAATTGGTCAGCGGCTCAACGCCGTCGGTATCGAGCGCCGACAGCGTGTCCATATATGATATTATCTTTTCAAAATCTCTGCGGCAATCCTCGCGCTCGTCGGTGTCAAGCTCTATGTGCGCGAGCGATTCGAGATGCGATATGAGTTCGTCGGATATTTCCATCTACTGACCTCCGTAAGCTTTCTATTATAAATTATATCAGAAAAAGGCAAAATTTTCATTAGTTTCAGGCTCATAAAAACACGAACCGGAGGAAAGAATATAAAACGGATTTGAAAAAATCCTAATTTTCCCGCGAAGGGATCTATGGAGTGTGCTCTCAATGGAAAACCGCAATCAGCAGAACAAGCAGGGTCAGAACCAGCAGAATCAGCAGCAGAACAACAAGCAGCAGAATCAGCAGCAGAACAACAAGCAGCAGAATCAGCAGGAGAACAAGGCCCAGAACAAGCGCAATAAGCTCAACGAGGAATAAACCTCACCCGCCGCGCGGCGGGTACATATCCGAAGTCTCTGTATTATTTTGCAGGGGCTTTTTGTTATTGCAACTGCGGACTTTTTATGATAGAATACTCCTGTATAAGGCTCATATAAAAATGAAAGGAATGAATTTCAGTGGGAAAGAAAAGTTCATCTGAAAAGCTTGTCATAGCAGCCGCTTCCGCAGGTGCAGCAGTCGGCGCGGCGTATCTTGCTGTCGGCAACGCGATTTTCAACAAGACCATGAGCAAAAAGTCCATCGCCAAAAAAATGGACGAGAAAAAGAACGAGTATGACGGTATCACCAAAGAAGGCATGGAGTGGTTTGACTCCGCGAGTCCCGCAAAGGTGAAGATAGTCACTCCCCGCGGCGGATATGTCCACGGCGAGATAATCCTTGCAGACGAGCCGAGCGATGTCTGGGTGATAGTCATCCACGGCTACACCGGCTCGCCCAGAAGAATGGGCTCGTTCGGCAAGAGGTTCCATGAGATGGGCTACAACTGCCTGTTCCCGTATCTCTGCGGCCACGGCGCGAGCGAGTCGAACTATGCCACCATGGGATGGAACGACAGAATCGATATCAAGGCGTGGATCGACTACATAATCAACGAGAATGCGAACGCGAAGATAGTGCTCTTCGGTCTCTCGATGGGCGCGGCTACAGTCATGATGACCACCGGCGAGCCGCTCGAATCGAATGTCGTCTGCGCTATTGAGGATTGCGGATATACATCCGTCTGGGACGAGTGCAGAGCCAACATGAAGGACGCTTACGGTCTGCCGACCTTCCCGTTCCTCTCCGCCGCAAGAAGCGCAACGATGCTGCGCGCGGGCTATGATATGAAGAAAGCCTCGTGCATTGAGCAGGTCTCGCGCTCCGTCACGCCGACCCTGTTCATCCATGGCGACAAGGACGACTTTGTCCCGTTCTGGATGCAGGAGCGCGTCTACCGCGCCGCCGCGTGCGACAAAGAGAAGCTGGTTATCCCCGGCGCACCGCACGCAGAGGCCTCGATCGTCGACCCCGAAAAATATTGGTCAACAGTTGATAAGTTTATCAAGAAGTATCTTTGATAATAATTAAAAATGAACCCCGTTGATTTGACGGGGAGTGAAAAAATCCTACCCATCTCGGGTAGGATTTTTTGTGTCGGTTGTTTTGAATGGAGACGGGTGTATGAATCGGAAAATATCGCCATCAGCAGCTCTCATACGCCTCGCGGATAAGATCTATTTCGCCCTTGAATAGAGCGTTGTCGCTTTCAATATTGTATTTTCTGTAGTCCCATTCGGGAGGCTCGAAGCGCGGCGAGAGATCATATTTTGAATAGCGAATACCCGAGCTTTCGCCTGCATCGATTCTTTTTATTACTTCAAGCAAATCCTCTGCGCTTCACTGTCCGAAAAGGCGCTCTCATAGGCGTACATTGTTTTTTTCGTCCTGCAATATTCCGCACAGATTGAAATAATCATTCCAATTGAATTTTCTCAGCACGAGCCTGTCGGTCTAAGCAAAAATTTCTTTATTCATCGGCATTTTTCATGTTCCTGCGGACATGCTCTTTTATCGCCGAAAACGATTCGTCGCTGATGTCGTGCTCCATCTTGCACGCATCCTCCGCGGCGGTCTTTTCATCAACGCCGAGACGGACGAGAAATTTCGAGAGCAGAGTGTGGCGCTCGTATATTTTCTTAGCTACATCGAGCCCCGATTCGGTGAGGGTCAGATACCCTTCCTTGTCCATGAGAAGATAGCCGCCCTGTTTGAGAAGCCCGACGGCGCGGCTGACGCTCGGCTTTGAAAAGCCCATATATTCGGCGACGTCGAGCGAGCGCACAACGCCGTTTTTTGAAAGCACATATATAGTTTCGAGATACATTTCACCCGATTCCTGAAGATGCATATCTGTTCCTCCCTTTTAGGTGTGTATATTGTTATGTATTAAAGGTATGATATCACTTCACTTAGGAAAAATCAAGGGCGGGAGAATATGTTTGAAATGTCCAAAGCAGGCGGTTAGCATAAGCTAATTGTTTGTGGATGTCGCCGAAATTGTGTTTTGCGGCAAAAAATTGAGAAAACTCTATTGACAGGGAACAACTATAGGAGTACCATATATCACGGTTAGCTGGTGCTAATCAATTTTAAAGCCCCAAGGTTAGCGTATGCTAATCCCGGAAATACAAAAGAGGAAGAGGGACTCAATATGATGCCTTTGATGCTCGCGCAGGTCGGCGAAGAGAATATCATCAAGAAGATAGGCGGCAGCCCGGAAGTAAAACAGCATCTCGAAAATCTCGGATTTGTCGTCGGCGGCACTGTAAAGGTAGTCAACGCCCTGGGCGGAAATGTTATAGTCAACGTCAAGGAGTCGCGCGTTGCCATCAGCGAAGAGATGGCGAAGAAAATCATGATATGACGGCGCTGCGGCGCAGTACATATAGTGTTGTGCCCAATAGGTACAAACCGCCCGATAAACGGCTGATTTCGGATGCAGAGCAGTTCTGAAGCAAACTTCAAAACCGATTTGTCCCCATTGGTCACAACACCACCAAGAGAAAAAGCACAAAAGGAGGATATAAGCAATGAAAACTCTCAGGCAGGCTAAGATCGGCGAAACGGTCAAGGTAGTCAAGCTCCACGGAGAGGGCGCAACAAAGCGCCGCATCATGGACATGGGACTGACCAAGGGCGTGGAGGTCTATATCCGTAAGGTCGCGCCTCTCGGCGATCCCGTGGAGATCACGGTGCGCGGCTATGAGCTCTCGCTCAGAAAGGCCGACGCGGACATGATCGAGGTCGAATAAGACCCCGCGCAGAAAAGCTGATATAATTTCAAGAAAGAGAGGCTATCAAAATGGATTTACGCATTGCTCTTGCGGGTAACCCCAACAGCGGTAAAACCACATTGTTCAACGCTCTCACCGGTTCGAACCAGTTCGTCGGTAACTGGCCGGGCGTTACGGTTGAGAAAAAAGAAGGAAAACTCAAAAAGCATGACGGCGTTATCATCACCGACCTTCCCGGTATCTACTCGCTCTCGCCCTACACCCTTGAGGAAGTTGTCGCGAGAAACTATCTTATCGATGAGCGCCCGGACGCTATACTTAATATAATCGACGGTACGAACCTCGAGAGAAACCTCTATCTCACCACCCAGCTGACCGAGCTCGGCATCCCCGTTGTTATCGCCATCAACATGATGGACGTCGTCAAGAAGAACGGCGACAAGATAAACGTCGATGAGCTCTCCCGCCAGCTCGGCTGCAAGATAGTTGAGATCTCCGCCCTTAAAGGTGACGGAGTCATGGACGCCGCCGAGGCTGCCATCGAGGCTGCAAAGAGCACCAAGACCCTCCCGATGCACACCTTTGAGGGCTCCGTCGAGCACGCTCTCGCGCACATTGAAGAGGCCGCCGTCCACGGACTCCCCGAGGAGCAGCAGAGATGGTACGCCATAAAGATTTTCGAGCGCGACGACAAGGTGCTTGCAAAGCTCAACCTCGACAAGGCAACCCTTGAGCACATCGAGGGCGACATTCAGGCAGTTGAGAAAGAGATGGACGACGACGCAGAGTCCATCATCACGAATGAGAGATATATCTACATCGCATCTATCATAAAAGCCTGCTACAAAAAGAAGAATGTCGGTCAGCTTTCGACCTCCGACAAGATCGATAAGGTCGTCACAAACCGCTGGCTCGGACTTCCGATATTCGCAGTTATCATGTTCCTCGTCTACTACATCTCCATGGTCACTGTCGGCTCGTTCGCTACCGACTGGATGAACGACGGAGTGTTCGGCGACGGCTGGCACCTGCTCGGCATCGGCTCGAAGGCTTATTCGACTGACGCTGACGACTACACCGCAGCTACCGAGGCTGTCAGCGCATTCACCGGCATTGACTTCGGCGCAGAAGATTTTGACGCCGACAAGGCTCTTGCCGAGATGAAGGCTTATCAGCCCACAGCGGACACCGCAACGGTTGATGTTGAGGATGAGGAGACCCTCGCCGTCAACGCCATGACCGCTTATTACTCGGCAATCCCCGCAAACCTCTCCAAGGCTGACAAAGAAGCAACAGTAGGCATGACCTATGTTGACGCTGTCAAGTACCTTGAAAAGAAGGGCTTCGACGAGCCCGATCCCGCCGCTTACGGCGTGTGGGTGCCCGGCATTCCGGTTCTCGTCGGCAACGGACTTGAAAAGGTCGGCGCGGCCGACTGGCTCAGCGGACTTATCAACGACGGTATCGTAGCCGGCGTCGGCGCTGTCCTCGGCTTCGTTCCCCAGATGCTCGTCCTGTTCCTGCTCCTCGCATTCCTTGAGGCGTGCGGCTACATGGCCCGTATCGCATTCGTCCTTGACCGTATATTCCGCAAGTTCGGTCTCTCCGGCAAATCCTTCATACCGATGCTTATCGGCACCGGCTGCGGCGTTCCCGGAATCATGGCTTCGCGTACCATTGAAAATGAGCGCGACCGCCGTATGACCATAATGACAACAACATTCATCCCCTGCGGCGCTAAGGTACCGTTCATCGCCATGATCGCAGGCGCGCTCTTCGGCGGCTCCGCTCTGGTATCGACCTCCGCTTACTTCATCGGCATGGCGGCTATCATCTGCTCGGGCATCATGCTCAAGAAGACCAAGATGTTCTCCGGCGATCCCGCTCCGTTCGTTATGGAGCTTCCCGCCTATCACTGGCCGACCCTCAAGAACATCCTCCGCTCCATGTGGGAGCGCGGCTGGTCCTTCATCAAGAAGGCAGGTACGATCATCCTTCTTTCAACTATCGTTGTCTGGTTCACCTCTTACTTCGGCTTCGTAGACGGCCACTTCGGAATGCTTGCAGAGGATCAGCTTGATCAGTCCCTGCTCGCAAAGGTCGGCTCGGCTATCGCCTGGATCTTTGTTCCGCTCGGCTGGGGCAACTGGCAGGCTACCGTCGCTTCGATCACCGGACTTGTCGCAAAGGAGAACATCGTCGGTACGATGGGCATCCTCTATGGCGCAGAGGGCAACGTTTATGCAACCCTTGCAAAGGCGTTCACCGGCCTGACCGCTTATTCGTTCCTCGTCTTCAACCTTCTGTGCGCTCCCTGCTTCGCAGCTATCGGCGCTATCAAGCGTGAGATGAACAGCGCAAAGTGGACCTGGTTCGCAATCGGCTATCAGTGCGGCTTCGCCTATGTTATCTCCCTTATGATAAATCAGTTCGGCAACCTCTTCACCGGCAACATCCACGGCGCAGTTGATATCGTAAGCCTTGTGTTCGCGTTCGCGTTCCTCGCCCTGATAATCTTTATGCTCGTGCGCCCCTACAAAGAGGCCACAAAGCTCGCATCCGATGTAAAGGTCACAAAATAAACCAAGCTATATGCTGTGAAAGGAGTCTTCCGAAATGCTCGCGTGGTTATCAAAGAATATTGCAACCATTATAATATGCCTTGTGCTTGCCGTTATCGTGGCGCTGATAATATTCAGCCTCGTAAAAAATAAGAAAAAGGGCAAATCCTCCTGCGGCTGCAACTGTGCCCACTGTGCTATGGCAGGCTCCTGCCACAGCGCGAATCAGCAAAAAGGCAAAAAGCACAGCTGATAAGCACAACAGAACAGAAAAAAGGACGCAGTGCAAACTGCGCCCTTTTTGCATATCCCGGTGGATTTTTCCGCGCTTTGCTGATATAATCAAAGAAAACCGCTCATATCGGGGGTGCAAAACTTGATATTTCAATTCGGCGAATACAAAATCGATGTTGATGTTGAAAAGACACGGCAGTTCTATGACCGCGCCAAAACGGTCAGCGAGGGGTGCCAATGCGACGGGTGTCTTAACTTCGGGAGAGCCGTCGACAAACTTCCGCAGAATATCCGGGACTTTTTCTCCGCGCTCGGCGTTGACATGAAAAAAATCTGCGAATGTTATGTCTATTGCGCCAAAGACGAAAACACGCTGTACTACGGCGGCTTTTGCCACATCTGCGGAACTTTACCCAGCGGCAAAAGCGCATGGAAACCGACAAGTGACTCTACAGCCTGTTGGGACGAAAAAGCAACATATCCGCTCTCGCCGAATTTTGGCGTTTCGTTCAGCGACCGTATCGACATGCCGGAGCCGGATTTTTCTCTTCCAGTTATTCAGCTCGACTTCGATGCGGATATCCCGTGGGTGCTCGAAAAGAGGAACAGCTATATTGACGAATAATGAGGCGAAAAAAGGAGCAAATACAACACACTTTGGGAATATGTCAAAAACAGCGGCGCGCAGTCGCTGAAGCTCACTTTTGATAAAATACAAAATATCGCTGGCGTGCCGATAGACCACTCGTTTCTGAATTTCAAAAAGGAGCTTACAAACTACGGCTACCAGGTCGGGAAAATCTCGATGAAAGAAAAGTCCGTGAGTTTTGAGAAAAAATAAAATTGCGCAGATTTCGCGTGCGAATGATATCCGCTGATATCGCGAGCCTTTCCACTGCTCACTTTTACTTGCAACAAAAAATCCTACCCATCCCGGGTAGGATTTTTGCTTTGTTTTATATTTTATTCCGCCTCTTCGATTAGTCCGTAGTAGCGCGCGAACCAGTAGGGGTGGGTGTAGTTTGTGCACGCCATGAGGTACATTCCGTGGTCATCGCCCGTGCCGGGGAACATCGTGAACGCCGTCGGGTCGTCCGACTTCGTGAACAGGCGCTCGGCTTCGCCGGCGATGCCGGAGTCCGCGATGAAACGGTTGCTGTCGCAGCTGTTTATGCGCCTTTCGTGCGCCGGGAGCGGGTGATAGAGCTGCGGGATCATGCCGACCTCTGTCGGGCGCATGTCCCAGTCGAGATCGCGCCAGCTGTTGTAGAGCGTCCAGAGAATTTGATCCATCGGGTAGTCCGCAAGCTCGTCTATGGAAGTCTCGATGTCGCACTGCTCGCCCGTGCACGCGCCGTAGACGAAGTTGAAGAACGCGTTGTGCTCCGCCTTTTCGTCGTCCCAGTGATGCGTCAGACCCATGGCGAACACGGAGCGAAGCTTCGGGTCGTCAACATAGCGCATGAGCAGCGATATCATGAGGAAATCGTGGTTGTCATCAATGTGGAGCAGGTGGCCGTCAAGGATTTTGTACTGCATGAGGTTCATGGCGAAGTGCTTGTCCCTGATGAGATATTCAAACGCATCTTCGTATCTCTTATCGCCGGTGATATGATATCCCGCCTTGAGGAAGGTCAGAATCTGAAGCGAGTTCGTGCCTTTTTCGTATATCCACTTGTGGTCGTTGTTGAGCAGATCGGGGTCCCAGTTTGCCCATGTGGTCGGCACGCCGTCGGTGTCAACGAGTCTGAACTTGTTGTCGAGAATATGGTCGAGAATCCTCTTGACAACGGAGGCTATCAGCTTCTTCTCCTCATCGTCCGCGACGAGATCGAAGTAGTTCGAGTATGCGTAGAAATGACCGACCATCTCGTCGGACGAGGTCTCGCCGAGCCACTCGAGCTCGTTGCCGTCCTTGTCGGCGGTATGGTGCCATTCGTGGCGCACGCCCGTGCCGTAGCCGGCTTCGTCGATGTATCTTATTGAGCGGGCGGTGAAGCCCTCAATGCCCGTTATCTCGGTGAGCTTTATCATCGCGAGCAGCGAGCGGTGAGCTGCGGCGCGAACATCCGGGTCCTTGGTGCAGGCGTATTCAAAGCACAGCGCGCCGAGATAAAGCCCCGTCCAGAGTCCGTCGTTGTCGCCGGTGCAGACATAGCCTTCATCTTCGGACACAACGCCCTCATGCTCAAGCGCGCGCTCGAGCACAAAGCCGTCCTTGCGGACATTGTATTTCTCGCTGAATGCGCGAAGTCTCTTTGCCTTCTCTTCGAGCGTCATCATCTCAGTCTTGAAAACGCTGATGCCGCCGGAGGCGGTGGAGACGCAGAAGCTGCCGTCGGGCGAGAGGACGATGCCGGTCGCGTGCATGTCGGGCAGCCAGCGCTTGTAGCCGTAATATGAGAGCTTGCCGTTGTGGAGGATTATGAGACCGCAGGAGGTCGTGAAGTATCTTCTGCCCTCGCTGTCGGTCACCATGCCGGTTATCTCGCCATTGGGCAGACCGGTTATCTTCGAATTGTCGAGCCAGTAGCTGTTGTCGTCGTAGACGCAGACGCCCTTGTCCGTGCCTATCCAGACATCGCCCGCGGGGTCAATGTCGAGGCAGGATATGTTGTTGCTGAGTATTCCGGTCACGCCCTCCATGAGCTCCGACCAGTGCCATCTCTTGCCGACGAGCGCGTGGAGACCGTCGCTCTCGGTTCCGACATAGACTTTGTTGTTGCCGAAAACGGCGATGCAGCTGCCCTTGCCGGGCACGCCGATTTTAAGATCGAATTCTTTAGCCCCCTGCGGGAAGCGGTAGAGAACGGTCTTTGTGAGAATCCATGTGACGTTGTTGCAGTCCTGCTTCATCGCGACGGCGTCGGACGAGAACTCGCGGGACGCTATAATTTTTTTGCCGCTGAGCTCGATTACGCTCTTGCCCGTGCCGACGAAGATATGCCCGTCGTTTGCGCAGAAGAGCATGGATATCGGCGCGTTTTCAATGCCGATATCGACCGTGGTTATTTTCTTTCCGTCTATCTTTGAAAGACCTCTGTCCGTTCCGACATAGAGGCAGTTGTCCGCGCCGTAGCAGAGCGCGGTTATGTTGTCCGACGCGAGACCGTCGGCGGAGGTGAATACCGTTCTCGTCAGCTGGGGAAACTTCCCGAGTCGGCATACCATGCTGCGTTTTTTCATTTATCTGCTCCTTTTGTAAAAAAAATCGAAGCCGCATCGGGCGGCATAAATATCAATAATAATTATATCGAAATCCGTAGTTTTTTCAAGAGCAAATGCAACAATTAGCCTTTTTCTATTGCATTTTTGTGCATTGTGGAGTAAGATATCAGCGTTGGAAAAAACAATATCCGGAAGGTGGAAACAATGTTTACTGATAAGCCTGAGAGCTACAGGGGAGTTTATTCCCTCCTGCTCACCCCGTTCAAAGAGGATAAGTCGATAGATTACGATGTCTACGCGCAGTATGTCGAGTGGCAGGTCGAGAGAGGAACCCATCATCTGTTCTCCGTCTGCGGAAGCTCCGAGATGACGACGCTCACTCCCGAGGAGAGAGTCAAGTGCGCGACTATCGCCGCAAAGCACTCCGGCAGCGCGGAAGTCGTCGCCACGGCGAACCTTGAGCCGACATGGCATATGCAGGTCGAAGAGGTCAAGCGCATGGAGCAGACCGGCGTTGACGGACTCGTTTTCGTCTCAAAGGGCTATGCCGATAACGACCAGAGACTTGTCGAATATCTCAGCGAGCTCGCGGGATATACTACTCTGCCGATAATTCTCTATGAGTTCCCGGGAATGCAGCCGTGCAATATGTCCGGCAAGGCATACGGCGAGCTGGTCAAGACCGGCAGATTCCACGGAATAAAGGACACCACCTGCACCATGGCGGGAATAAAGGACAAAATCGCCGTTCAGGGCGATTCCGCAGTGCTCCAGGCGAACATCCCGCTGCTGTTTGATGCATATATGGCGGGCGCGCGCGGCGTGTGCGCAACCCCGACCTCCTGCGGCGCAAATCTGTTCCGCAAGATGTATGACGAGTTCTTCGTCGAGAAGGACATAGCCAAGGCGAGAGAGACTTTCAACGAGATAATCCTGCTCGACAACGCTATCGACAGCGGCTTCAACGCGAGCGCAAAGTATCTCGTCAGCCTGCAGGGTATCCCGATGACGACCGTCACCAGAACCGGTTCGAGCGTCAACGAGGCGAGAAGACGCAGCATCGAGGCGTATTACGAATATGCAAAAGAGCACGGCATGCTCAAATAATTAAAATACATAGCGGCACTCTCAATCGGGAGTGCCGTTTTTTAATTTGCAGCGTATAAATATTTTCAGGTTGCGGAATGATTTAAACTATATTATAATTGAATCACACAGAAAATAATTTAAACATCGCCGAAAATATACCCGGCAATTTCTGCGGGAGATGAGAAAATGATAAAACCGAACGCGCTGAAAAAAGGCGATAAAATTGCCATCGTCAGCCTGTCGTGGGGCGGGCTCGGCGACGCAGGGCTGATCCACAAATACTATATCGCAAAAGATAGGCTCGAAAAAGACTTCGGTTTGACCGTGGTCACCATGCCAAACGCCCTCAAGGGAACCGATTTTGTGTATAACCATCCGGAGCTGAGAGCGCAGGATTTAATGGAAGCCTTTTGCGACAAGTCAATAAAGGGCATCTTCTGCGCCATCGGCGGAAGCGACTCGATAAGGCTTCTGCCATATATAGACTACGATGTTATACATGACAATCCCAAGATATTCATGGGCTATTCGGACACGACTGTGAGCCATTTCGTGATGAGAAAAGCGGGTATAGTTTCTTATTACGGCCCGTCCGTTATGTGCGAGTTCGGCGAATATGTGAAGATGTTCGACTACACTAAAGAGGCGGTAGAGAACATATTGTTCAAAGACACAGCGGGCTATGAAGTGAAGCCCAGCAAATATTGGTCGGATGATTTTGTGAACTGGGAAGAGAAGAATATAAACCATCTGAAAAAGCTGCGTGAAGATGAGCACGGCTATGAAGTCATAAACGGCTCCGGTATAATTTCCGGCGAACTGATCGGAGGATGCATCGATGTTTTTCCGATAATCACAGGCACGGAGATCTGGCCGGATACTTCCGAGTGGAAAGAAAAAATACTGCTTATTGAAACGAGCGAGGACAAAGCGAAGCCGGATTATATTTTATACTATCTGAGAAATTTGGGAGCTCAGGGCATATTGCAGGAGATAAACGGCATTATCGTCGGCAAGCCGCAGGACGAGGTGTACTATGAAGAGTATAAAAAAGTATACAAAAAGATAGTCAAAGAGTTCAATTGCGAACACTTGGGGATAATCTACAATGTAAACATCGGTCATGCGGCTCCCATGGGGCTGCTCCCCCTCGGAATTGAATATCAAATCGACCTCGATAACAAAAAGATTTGCTTTAAAGAGAGCGGCGTCAATATCTGACTGAACTAAAAAATCCCATCGCAGCAGCTTCGTCCGAAGCGCCGCGGTGGGCGTGATTTTATAAAACAATGCTGCCGTCCTGCAAATAAATATATCACAGATACGGCCTCAGCCCGCAGAGAAGATCCTCTTCTATCCCGATTAGGCGGCGCGCCGTGCTGCGCGAAGCGCCGTCCGCGCCCTTATATTCGTTGAGGTAGCGGGTCAGGCTCTTTATGCCCGTGTCGCACCCGTCGGTCATCAGCCCTGCGACCGTCCTGTCCGAGTCGTTCATGCCGAGCTTGACGTTGGTTTTTATCCACGACATGCTCTTCGCCATTATCCCCGGGTCTTTGCCGTCGTCGCCGAGCGATGCCAGCTGTTCTTTTATCGTTCCGCCGAGCCGGCTGTGCTCCTCTTTGCTCTTTTCGAGCAGGTTTTTGAGATCCTCGTCCTTTATGTGTCCGCTCACTTCGTCAATGCTGCCGACCGCCATTTTTATTCCGCTGTCGCATTCGCGTAGCAGCTCAAGTGTGTCTTTGCTCATTTTATGCACCCTTTCTGTTCTTTTTCGCTGTATAGTGTGCCCGGAATGCGGCGAATTATTATATATTGTATAAAGAACGAATATAATATATAATGCACAAAAATCGATAAAAAATTATGGAAATTATGGAAATATAAAATAAAGTTTATTCTCTTGACAAACGAATAAACATAAAGTAAACTTGAATCGTAGCATGGCAGAGGATGCTCTGCCGAAAGATGAAAGGAGACAAACTATGAAGAGAATTATTGCTATCCTGCTCGCGCTGATAATGATATTTGCATTTGCGGCATGTAAGGGCAAGGACGACAAGAACGACACAACGGCTGAGAGCTCGCAGGACGCGAACGCAGACGTTCAGGACACCCAGACGGGCGACGCGGAGAGCAACGCGGCAGAGAGCAACGCTGACGACAGCACGGCAGTCGCTCCCTCCGAGGGCGGCAGCGAGGCGGCTACTCAGGGTCAGCAGGGCGGTTCTCAGGGCGGCCAGCAGGGCAACAAGCCCGCAGCGGAGATAAAGGCTCCCGTCAACGGCAGCAAGGCTGAGATCGTTGCGTTCTTCAACAAGTACGCTTCGGCTATGAAGAGCTACACCGGCAAGGTCTCTGTCAAGAGAGTCCAGGGCACTACCTCGAAGATCAACAGTATCACCGGCGGTTCGGCTATAGCGAAAATCGCAGAGCCCCTGCTTCCCAACGACTATCCGAAGACCGACAACAAGACCTTCAACGGCGGCAAAGCTTCCGACGGCACAACTCTTGCAAGCTTCCTGCCCGCGGCAAAGCGCGCTTCCTATAAAGTCGATCCCGCAGGCGTCAAGTCTGCTTCCTGCGTCAAGCAGGGCAGCGGCTGGAAGGTCAGCATCACTCTCGTTACCGAGAGCGGCGAGGGACTTACATATGTTCCCAAGCACCACGGCTCCTGCTTCGACACTCTCTCGCTGACGAAGGATTCCTTCGGACCGTTTGAGCCTGTCAGCACCAAGGTCAACTATCAGAGCGGCACATTCACTTTCGTGCTCAACGCGAACGGCACTCTTGCGAGCATCAACGTCAGCGAGCCCGCAAACGTTGTCTGCAAGCTCAAGAAGGGCATCTCCATCGACGCCGACTTCACCGGCACATGGCAGCAGCAGTACACTTTCGTTTATTAATAGGAATTTCATAAAGACATGGGTCTGTCGATTAGCTCGGCAGACCTTTTCTGCCTTTAATGTCGGATAATTTTTTCATAAATATATTGACTTTCGCCCGCAAAGGGATATAATTAAGCCACAACCAATGGGGAGTAGCTATGGGTTACCCATCCGCCTGTCACCAACCGCACAGGAGCTGTGCTGGCAGCGGACATTGGCGGCGTTGGCCGTGAATGAAGCAAGACCTTTGGCAGACGGATTCTGCCGAAGGTCTTTTTTGCGGGATACGAGGTGAATTATGAGAAAGCTGTTAAAAAGAATGTCGCCTGCAAGAATAATTGCGCTCGGTTTTGCAGCCGCGATATTTATAGGCTCGGGTCTGCTGATGCTGCCGTGCAGCGTGCGAAACGGTGTAGATTTAAAATACATAGACGCGCTTTACACTTCGGCGAGCGCCGTCTGCGTGACGGGACTCGTGACCGTCGATATAGGGGACACGTTCACCGCGTTCGGTCAGTTCGTTGTTGCGGCACTGATACAGATAGGCGGACTCGGAGTCGCGTCAATGGGCGCGGGAGTCATTCTGGCTGTCGGAAAGAGGATAAATCTGAAAGGTCGGCGTGTTTTGCGCGATGCGATGAATCTCGACTCAGGCAAGGGAATAGTAAAATTTATAAAAAGCGTGTTTTTGACTACGGCGGCATTTGAGCTCGTCGGTGCGGCACTGAGCTTCATTGTTTTCGTGCGCGATTACCCGCCGCTCAAAGCTCTCGGAATAAGCCTTTTTCACTCCGTCGCCGCATTCAACAACTCCGGCTTCGATATCCTCGGAAACTTCCAAAGCCTCTCCGCCTACAAAGAGGATGTGTTCTTAAATCTCGTGACCTGCCTTTTGATATTCTTCGGCGGAATCGGCTTTCTCGTTATCCGCGAGATTGTCGAAAAGCGATTTCGCTGGCGCAGATTTTCCATGCACACAAAAGTAGTGCTCACGATGAGCGTCGCGCTGACGGTCGGCGGCGCGGTGATTTTCAGAATTACCGAGGATATGCCGTGGATAGGAGCCCTGTTCAACAGCGTTACTGCGAGGACGGCGGGCTTCTCGACATATTCGCTCGGCGAATTTTCAAACGCGGGACTGCTCGCTATGATCTTTTTAATGTTCGTCGGCGCGTCGCCAGGCTCCACCGGCGGCGGAATAAAGACGAGCACGCTGTTTGCGCTGATACAGGGCATAAAGACCGCCGCGACAAACACCTCGGGAAAGGCTTTTCACTATTCTGTGCCGCACGGTGTGTTCCGCAAAGCGTCGGTCATAGCGGTCATGGGTATAAGTGTGATAGCAGTGGGAACGTTTATGCTCTGCGCCTTTGAGCCGGATATAGCAATAAGGGATGCCTTGTTCGAGATGACGAGCGCGTTCGGCACGGTGGGACTCACTACCGGGATAACCACGGGACTCTGCACCGCGAGCAAGCTTACATCAATAGTCATGATGTATATCGGCCGCTTGGGGCCGCTTACAATAGCGACTCTCTGGTACTTCACAAACGGAGATCGAATAAAATATCCCGACGGAAACATAGCCATAGGCTGAGAACGGAGGACAAAGATGTTTAAAAAATCAAAAAGCGACAGCAAATCTTACGGAATAATCGGACTCGGGCGCTTCGGCTCTGCTCTGGCTGTGGAGCTTGCGAAATCGGGCGCGGAGCCGCTCGTAATCGACGGAAACGAGGAAAAGGTGCGCGAGATGCGCGAATACACGGAGAACGCCTTTGTGGTCAGCAGCTTTGACAAAAAGACTCTCTCGGAGACCGGAATACAAAACTGCGACGTCGTGGTGGTCTGCATCGGAGAAAAGATGGACACTTCGATTCTGACTACTCTCAACGTTGTCTCTCTCGGCGTGCCGACGGTCATATCAAAGGCCGCGAGCGCCGAGCAGGGCGAGATACTCAAGAAGCTCGGCGCAGAAGTCGTCTACCCCGAGAGGGATATGGCAGTCAGACTCGCCCACAAACTGGAAACTCCCAATATGCTGGACTTTGTTCAGCTGAGCCGAAAGCTGAATCTCCTTAAGCTTGAAGTTCCGCGTAAGATCGTCGGAATGACGATAATGTCCGCCGATATGCGGGGAAGGTTCGGAGTAAACATAATCGCTATAGAAAACAACGGAAATTTGACAGACAATGTGCATCCCGATTATATGTTCCGTGAGGGCGATATTCTCTATGCTGTCGTCAGCGAAAAAAGCATGACGCGCCTGTCCGATTGGATGGATGAGACAAGATAAAACTACGGGCACCGTGAAACCGGTGCCCGTCTTTTATGCGGTTTTGTTTGTCGGCCGGATTTTGAGCTTATCGCGAACATCTTTTTACGATTCTGTCTGCTGTTTTGTATTCTTCTTTGCGGTAGTTACGGAAGCGATAAGCTTTCTTCTAATTACTCTTCAGTTTTCGGAATTTCATATCGCTCGAGACAGCAAACATACCGTCTCCACATGCGCTGTCCTCGGGAACAGATCGACGGGTGTCGCTTCTTCGACTTCATATCCAAGCTCCTTGAACACGGCGCAGTCGCGCGCGAGCGTCGCGGGGTCGCAGGAGACATACACTATCCTGTCGGGAGCCATTTTTGCGGCGGCTCTTATCGTCTGCTCCGAGCAGCCCTTGCGCGGCGGGTCGAGGACTATTACCTCCGGGCGCTTGCCCTCGCCGAGAAGCTTTTCGGCGGCTTCGCCTGCGTCCGCGCAGATGAACCGCGCGTTTTCTATGCCGTTTGCGGCGGCGTTCTTCTTTGCGTCCTCTATCGCCGGCGCGACGGTTTCTATGCCTATTAGCTCCTCCGCCTTGTCTGCCATCGAAAGCCCTATCGTGCCCGCGCCGCAGTAGAGGTCGAGCAGGAGCTTTGTTTTTTTGTCTCCGGCGTATTCGGCGGCTTTTTTGTATAGTTTTTCCGCCTGCGCGCGGTTGACCTGATAGAACGACAGCGGCGATATGCGTACCTTTACTCCGCAGAGTATGTCCGTTATGCAGCCGTCGCCGAGGAGCGGGATGCACTTTTCGCCGAGCACTGCGTTTGTGTCGTCGGGGTTTATGTTTATCAGCACGCTTTTTATAGCTTTTTCATTCTTGAGCGATTCAATGAGCTTGTCGGTGTGCGGCAGGTTTTCCTCCGCGCTGACGAGGCAGAGCATTATTTCGCCCGTCGCGAACGCTTTTCGCAGATATATGTGCCTGACAGCCCCGCTTCTGCTTGTTTCGTTGTAGACGGAAATATTATATTTTTCTATCCAGTCCGCGACCGTGCCGAGTATTTTTTCGAACTCCGGTGGCGCGAGGCGGCACGCGCGGCAGTCAACTATCCTGTGCGAGCGGCGGGAGTAGAAGCCGATTTTCAGTTCACCGTTTTCGCGTCCCACCGGGTACTGCGCCTTGTTGCGGTAGCCGTCCGGCGAGTCCGCGCCGATTATCGGCTTTAGTTCAACATCAAGTCCGCCGATGCGCGAAAACGCGTCGCGCACGGCATCGGATTTGAGCTTTAATTCCGCGCCGTAGCTCATGTGGCGGAACGAACAGCCGCCGCAGCCGGGATATGCCGGGCAGTCGTTGTCGGTTCTGTCCGGCGACGGCTTGATTATTTTCGTGCACTTGCCGACGGCGTAGCTCTTCTTCGCCTTGATTATGTGTGCTTCTATTATATCTCCGGGCGCGGTCGCGGGGACGAACACGGCGAGTCCGTTGTATCTGCCGACTCCGCTGCCCGTCAGCGAGACCGAATCTATATGAAGTTCAATGTCGTCATTTTTGTTGAGAAGCAAAATATCACCCCGAAAAATCTTTATTAAAGTATATCAAACGGCGGTCGATTTTGCAATACGGGAGAAAATCCATTGACAGCGGGCGGGCAAAAATATATACTTGACTTGGATAAAATTTCTCCCGAAAGGAACTGATAAAATGATAAGAGTTACCGTCTGGAACGAGGGCGTCCATGAGGTCGAATCGCCCGAGATAGCGGCAGTTTATCCCCACGGAATCCACGGTCAGATAAAGAGCTTTCTCGACACGCAGGAGGATATCGAGGTGCGCACCGCGACCCTCAACGACCACGACTGCGGTCTGCCGCCCGAAGTGCTCGAAAACACCGATGTGCTCATCTGGTGGGGACACAAGGCGCACGACGAAGTGCCCGACGAGCTTGTTGAGCGCGTACACGACAGAGTCCTGCGCGGCATGGGCTTCATAGCGCTGCACTCCGCGCATTTTTCGAAGCCCTTCAAGCGCCTTATGGGTACCTCCTGCGCCCTGCATTGGCGCGACGGCGATTTTGAGCGCCTCTGGACAGTCAATCCCGCGCACCCGATAGCAAAGGGTATCGGTGAATATATTGAGATACCCGTCGAAGAGATGTACGGCGAGCGTTTTGATATCCCTGAGCCGGACGAGCTTGTTTTTATGGGCTGGTTCTCCGGCGGCGATGTGTTCCGCTCGGGCTGCTGCTGGAGAAGAGGGCGCGGCAAAGTATTCTATTTCCAGCCCGGTCATGAGGGCAACCCCACATATTATATCCCGCAGGTTCAGCAGATTTTAATAAATGCCGTTCGCTGGGCGGCTCCGCAGGAGATAATAGACGAGATAGTTTGTCCCCACGCCGAGATCTCGCCCGAGCAGGCGAGAAGAGACCGCGGCGAATAAGTAAAATATTATTTATTGCGAAAAATATTGACTTCCCAAACAGAAACAGTATATAATAGCCTTATGAAAAAAGAAGCTAGGCTGTGCGTCAGACGTGCAGCATCTATTTGGGGAGAAGACAAGCGACCGTCTGATATCTGTCAGCCGGCCGCTTCCCTTTTTGTTGACTGAAAAAAGAAAAACGGTTATAATTGAGAAAACACCCGCGGCAGGGAGGCTTCGTATGAAAAAGATAATGCTCGTTTTCGGCACAAGACCCGAGGCAATAAAAATGTGTCCGCTCGTCAAAGAGCTAAAGGCACGCAAAGGGCTTGAGACCGTTGTATGCGTCACCGGTCAGCACCGCCAGATGCTTGACAGCGTGCTCAGGACATTCGATGTTGAGCCGGACTACGATCTGAGCATAATGAAAGATAAGCAGACTCTCTTTGACGTCACTGTCAGCATACTCGAAAAGATAAAGCCCGTGCTCGAAAAAGAGAGACCGGACGCGGTTCTCGTCCACGGCGATACTACAACTACTTTCGCCTCCGCGCTTGCGTGCTATTATCTCGGGATAAAAGTCGGCCATGTCGAGGCGGGCCTGCGCACATATGATATACATTCCCCGTTTCCGGAGGAGTTCAACCGCCAGGCGGTCGGCATAGTTTCCGAATATAACTTCGCCCCGACCGAGACGGCGCGCGAAAATCTGCTCAGAGAGGGCAAAAAGAAAGAAACCGTGTTCGTCACAGGCAACACCGCGATAGACGCGCTGAGAACCACCGTGCGTGCGGACTATTCAAACAAATGGCTCGACTGGGCTGTCGACGGCAGGCTGATAATGATAACCGCGCACAGGCGCGAGAACCTCGGCGAGCCGATGCACCACATGTTCCGCGCGATAAGGCGCATCGTCGAGGAGCATCCGGACATCAGGGCGATATATCCCATTCATATGAACCCCGTCGTGCGCGAGGCGGCGGACGCGGAACTCGGCGGATGCGAGCATATAAAAATAATCGAGCCGCTTGATGTTGTCGATTTCCACAATTTTCTGGCGCACAGCTATATGATCCTCACCGACAGCGGCGGAATCCAAGAGGAGGCGCCGAGCCTCGGCAAGCCGGTTCTGGTCATGCGCGACACGACCGAGAGACCTGAGGGCATCGCTGCAGGCACGCTCAAGCTTGTCGGCACGGACGAGCAGACAATATACGATAATTTCAAGATTCTGCTTGAAAACAAGGCGGAATATGAAAAAATGAGCCACGCCGCGAACCCTTACGGCGACGGACACGCCTGCGAGAGAATAGCGGACATTCTCGAATACGGGCACACGGACAGATAAATATAAAAAAAGACAGCTGATTTCGGTCAGCTGTCTTTCTGTTTATTCGCGGTGTTCATTAGCATGAGCACTTTTTCGAGCAGGTCGAGCATCTTATCCTGCGGCATGATGCGCACTGCTATGTGCGGCTTGCCTGCGGCGCTGACTGTCACCCTGCCGGGGAAGCCCGCGGCTATCGCGGAGATCTCCTGCATATCGAGGTCGTCGATATAGAGCAGCAGCTTGTCGCCCTTGCGCCCGATCTCATAGATATTGTGCTGGGCGGAATACGCCCGGAGCAGAGAAGTCCTTATCAGTCCGAGCACGGGAGCAGGCGGCTCGCCGAAGCGGTCGATGAGCTCATCCGTGACATCGTCCGCATCTGCGCGCGAGGTTATGTCCGCGATGCGGCGGTAGATGCCGAGCCTCTGCGGCACGCTCTCGATATATGTTGGCGGGATGTGCGCGTCTATCGGCAGATCGACAAGGCATTCCTTCTTCGGCTTCTTTGTCTGGTCTCCGCGCTCCTCGCTTATCGCCTGTTCGAGCATCTGGAGATACATCTCGTAGCCGACAGCCTCCATGTGACCGTGCTGCTGTGCGCCGAGCACATTGCCCGCGCCGCGCAGTTCAAGGTCGCGCATGGCTATCTTGAAGCCTGAGCCAAACTCCGTGAACTCTCTTATCGCATCGAGCCTGCTCGTGGCTATCTCCGTCAGCTCCCTGCCGGGTCTGAATGTGAGATACGCGCTCGCTCTGCGCGACGAGCGTCCGACGCGCCCGCGTATCTGATGCAGCTGCGCGAGACCCATGCGGTCGGCGTCCTCAATTATAAGGGTGTTGACATTCGGAACATCAACACCCGTTTCGATTATAGTTGTGCATACCAATATATCTATCTCGCCCTCGAGCAGCTTGCGCCAGACTTCGCTCAGTTCGTCTTCGCTCATCTTGCCGTGGGCTATGCCGACAACGGCGTCAGGCAGCATATCTTTTATTTTTGCAGCCGTGTGCTCTATGCTCTCAACGCGGTTGTGCAGATAATATACCTGACCGCCGCGCCTAAGCTCCGCGTTCATCGCCTGCGCGAGCATCTCGGGATTGTGCTCGACAACATAGGTCTGCACCGGCGAGCGGTCGTGCGGCGCTTCTTCGAGTATTGACATGTCGCGTATTCCGGAGAGCGCCATATTGAGCGTCCTCGGTATGGGCGTCGCGGTCAGCGTCAGAACGTCGACCTTGGGATAGAGCTCCTTGAGCTTCTCTTTCTGAGCCACGCCGAAGCGCTGCTCCTCGTCTATTATTATCAGCCCGAGGTCACGGAACTGAACATCCTTTGATATGAGTCTATGCGTACCGACAACGATGTCGACGCTTCCGCGCCTCAGACCGGTTATCGTATCTTCGATCTCTTTTTTCGAGCAGAAGCGCGAGAGCATACGCGCCTCGACCGGGAAGCCCTCTATTCTCTTTAGTACCGTCTGATAGTGCTGATAGGCGAGAATTGTGGTCGGCACAAGAATGGCGCACTGCTTGCCGTCCGCAACGCACTTGAACGCGCCGCGAAGTGCTACCTCTGTCTTGCCGAAGCCGACGTCGCCGCAGAGCAGTCTGTCCATGGGGCAGCTTCTCTCCATATCGCCCTTTATTTCATCGATGCATCTGAGCTGATCCGAGGTCTCATCGAACTCGAACCTGCGCTCGAAGTCGCTCTGCATATCCGTGTCGGGCGAGAATGCGTGACCCTCGATTTTGAGCCTGCGCGAATACAGCTCCGTGAGCTCTTTTGCCATATCCTTGACCGCACTGCGCACGCGCGAGCGGGTCTTCTGCCAGTCCTTGCCGCCGAGCTTGTTGAGGCGGACGGGCTTGTCGTCGCCGGACGGACCGATGTATTTAGAGACCTGGTCGAGCTGAGTGACCGGGACATAGAGAATGTCGCCCTTGTCGTAGCGAATTTTGATATAGTCTTTTATCGTGCCGCTCGCTTCGAGCTTGTTTATGCCCTCGAATATGCCGATACCGTGCGCGACATGAACGACATAGTCGCCGCGGTGCAGTTCATCGAGGCTGTGGAATGCGTTCGAGCTTTTGCGGACATTTCTCTTCGGCTGAGCGACCGCCGCCCTGCCGGAGTGGGTGAATACCGTTATTTTTGCCAGCGGATATTCAAATCCTGCCGAGAGACAGCCGGGCACAACGGTCAGCGTGCCTGGAGCCAGTTCGTTCGGCAGTTCGTCCATGTAGAGTGCGCTGTAGCCGTCGTCTATAAGATCGCCGCGCAGTGCGTCGGCGGCCTTGCGCGTGCCCGCGAAAATAACGCAGGTGCGTTTATTTCTGTCCGTCAGCGCGTCGAGGTCGTCCTTGAGAACGGAAAATGAGCCGTTCCAGGCTGTTATTTGCCTTGCGTTGACGCCGATGAGCTCCTTTACGGGCGTGTCGAATCCGCCGCGCGGCAGATTGTCCATGTATATGGCGCCCATCTGCTCATAGTTGTTCAGCAGGTCTGAGAGATGCAGAGAAAATCTGTCGAGTCCGGGGCAGAGCTCGCCCTCCTCGAACATCGCCTTCATCGCCTCATGCATGAGCCCGATGGCGGCGTTGAACCGCTCTTTGACGGAAAAGCTCTCGCTCACGCAGAGAATATAGCCCTTCGCGTAGTCGAATATCGAAGCCACATCGTAGAGCAGGGGCATATATTTGTCCGTCGATTGCAGGCGCAGACCGCCCTTTATTCTGTCGATATCCTTGTCAACGCACTCGCGCGCCTTGGTAGCACCCTTGCCGCGTATCTCCGAGCGAAAACGCTCGAGCAGCTCGACGAATTCGTCCGTGTCGGGCGGAAGAATCTCGTTTGACGGGGTTATTTTTATCTTTTCAATGTTGTCCGTGCGGCGCTGAGTTTCTATATCAAAATACGCCATGCTGTCTATTTCGTCGCCCCACAGCTCGAGGCGGCAGGGATATTCCTCGCCGGGCGTGAAGAAGTCGAGCACTCCGCCGCGCACCGCATACTGACCGACTCCGTCGACCTGCGCCGAGCGGGAGTAGCCGGCGCGAAGCAGCGCTTTTACTATATCCTCGAGCGGCATCTCGTCGCCGACGGCGAGTTCAATCGTGCGGTTTTTAAGCTCTTCGGGCGGCAGAGTCAGCTGCGACGCCGCCTCTGCGGAGCAGATTACCGCCTGCGCTTCGCCGCGAAGCATCTTGTCGAGCACGCCGAGCCGCCTGTGCTCATATTCGCGCGACTGGCTCTCCGTCGAACGGAACGCAAAATCTCTCGCGGGATAGAGCAGGGCGCGGCAGCCGAGCGTTTTCATGTCAAGCGCAAGGCGCGAAGCCTGCGCCTCGTCCGCCGTTATCACAAGCACGGGTCTGCCGCAGTCCGCGTTCAGCGCGGCGGCGAAATGCGCCTTGTGTATATGGGAAAGACCCGTCATGCCTATGGGCAGACGGGTGTTTTTGACGCAGTCGAGCAGCGCGCCGTATTCTTCTATTCTCTTTGCCGATGCAATAAGACCGTTCATAATACCTCTTTATACCCCTGTGATGAAGTATATTTGATTTGCCTAAAATCCAATTATACTATGCGCGGCTGAAAAATTCAATTACACGGGAAGCAATATTTGCAAAATTTTTACTGCGCGACCCCCGCCGCTTTGCAGTTTTTCAGATGCTCCTGATATGTCTTTGCAAAATAGTAGTTGCCGTCGTTGTCGGTGACGAAGAAATAGTAGTCCGTGTCCGCCGGGTTCAGCGCGGCGTTTATCGCTTCAATTCCGGGGTTCGTTATCGGACCTGCCGGGAGCCCCTTTCGGTCGTAGGTGTTGTAGAACTCATCGTACTTGTCCGCCTGATCCTCGCTTATATACGGCTTGACGCTGCGCTTTAAATAGAACACCGTCGCGTCGCACTGCAGACGCGGATAGCTCGATGAATTGAGCCTGTTGTGGAGCACGGAGGAGACATTCGCCATGACCGACGGCACCGACGCCTCCTGCTGGATTATCGAAGCGAGCGTGATTATCTCGTCCATGGACATGCCGATTTTTTGAGCTTTAGCATACATATCGTCTGTGAGCTTCGATTCAGTGTTTGCGAGAAAGCGTCCGAGCGCCTTTTCCGCGCCCTCGCCGACATAGAAATCATATGTGTCGGGATAGATATAGCCCTCAAGCAGGAACGGGCGCTCCTGCGGATTGTTTATAGCTTTAACGAATTTGTTGTCCCGTTCGGTGTTGTTGACCGCCGAGATAAACTCGTCCTTTGTGCATACGCCGCCCTCTTCGAGCTTCTGCGCCGCCTGAATGACAGTCGTGCCCTCCGGAAAGGTCAGCCTGACCGTCTCCGGCGCGGGGGCGGGCTTGAGACGATCAATCAGCGAGCACGAGCAAAGGCTCAGCGCGAGAACAAAAATAAGCAAAGCGGCGATATATTTTTTGAAATTTTTCATTTTTTGCACCTCCGTCTTTCGGACAAGATGATTCTATCAAAAATAACGAGCAAATTCAACTTTCTTCTTCGCGGAATATCGGCGCGCCCGCGCGGAAAGCTAAAAACGCAAACGCAAAGAAAGGAGAATTTTTTGTGGACAAGCCGAAAAAGCAGAAGAAAAAGATAATCGAAATTCCGCAGTACAACGACCCGATGAACAAAGAGGGAGTTATCCCGACCGATGTTCTCGGCAGTTATTCGGGCACTCCGCTCGACGGCTCGCAGCCCGTGCAGGATGTAGACGACCTGTAAAAATAAAAAAGTTCCCCGAAAAAAAGTTAAAGCCGAATGTGTGCAGCATTCGGCTTTAGCTTTGGGGAAAGAGAAAATAAAAATGAAAAAAGAAGTTGACAATTATTAAAACCAGATAGGTAGTTGTCTCTTCGGTACCTCTTAGGTACACATATAGAATAATTGCGCCGTGTTGCATCAAGTATACATAAATGTGAACAAATTGTAAACAATATTTGTTTTTTCAATCGTGTCTGACATTTTTAGGCATTTTTGTTGAAAATTCTCGCCGGGGAGTTCGTTTTTTCTGAGGGCGTTCGAGCGGTAATTGCGAGTATTCGGTTGTATTATTTACATTTTCGGTATAAAATAACATCTGGTATATTTTTATATATCCGGCAGTATATGCTGCACAAGCAAACGAAAGGTTTGATACAATGGATTATTCACTGACAAAGAAGGCCGCCGAGGAGCAGATCACCGCAAAGCTCTCGCACTTTTTCGGCGTAACTCCCGAGGAGGCCAACTACGAGCAGTTTTACAAGGCTATCGCGATGATAACCCGCGATATGCTCAGACAGGGCAGACACGAGTTTGAGCAGCGCTGCGAAGAGAGCGGCTCGAAGCGCGTGTACTATATGTGCATGGAGTTCCTCATGGGACGCTCGCTCAAGAACACGCTCTATAACCTCAATCTCATCCCCGTCATGGAGGAGGCACTCAAGGACTTCGGCATAAAGCTCGACAAGCTCTATGACTGCGAGCCGGACGCGGGTCTCGGCAACGGCGGTCTCGGCCGTCTCGCGGCGTGCTATCTCGACGCTTTGGCAACCGACGGCTATCTCGGCATGGGCTACTCCATTCTCTACGAATACGGTATCTTCAAGCAGAAGCTCGTTGACGGCTGGCAGACCGAGATGCCCGATTTCTGGCTCCCCGGCGGCGAGGTATGGCTCGTTGCGCGCGAGGAGAAGAGCGTTGATGTCAGCTTCGAGGGCAATGTCGTCGACCGCTGGGAGGACGGCTATCACAGCGTCGATATAGAGAACGCGAAGAAGGTTCACGCCGTTCCCTACGATATGATGGTCGCCGGCAAGGACGGCAAGGGCGTCAGCGTCCTGCGTCTCTGGAGCGCAAAGAGCTCCGAGATAGACATGAACTCCTTCAATCAGGGCGATTACCTGCGCGCCATGGAGCAAAACGCCATGGCAGAGGTCATAAGCAAGGTCCTCTATCCCGCGGACAATCATCCCGAGGGCAAGAGCCTGCGTCTGCGCCAGCAGTATTTCCTCGTCTCCGCATCCGTTCAGGATATCATCAACCGCCACCTGCGCAAGTACGGCTCGCTCGACAATCTCTGCGACAAGATGGCTATCCATATCAACGACACCCACCCGACTCTCGCTATCCCCGAGCTTATGCGCCTGCTGCTCGACGAGTGCGGTTACAGCTGGGACGATGCATGGGATGTTGTGACGAAAGTTTTCGCCTACACGAATCACACCGTCATGAGCGAGGCTCTCGAATGTTGGAGCGAGGATCTCTTCCGTCGTCTGCTGCCGAGAATCTATCAGATAGTCAAGGAGATAGACAACCGCTTCCGCAGCAGCGTCTGGGAGCAGACCCGCGACGCAGGCAAGGTCGAGAGAATGGCTGTTATTTCAAACGGAGTCGTGCGCATGGCGAACCTCTGCGTCGCCTGCTGCCACAGCGTCAACGGCGTCTCCGCTCTCCACAGCGAGATACTCAAGGACAGCGTGTTCCACGACTTTTACACCCTCACGCCCGACAAGTTCTGCAATGTCACAAACGGCATCGCCCACCGCCGCTGGCTCTGCCAGGCAAACCCGCGCCTGACCTCGATGCTCAGCGACCTTATCGGCGGCGAGTTCGTATATAACGCCGAGTGCCTCTCGGAGCTTGCAAAATATAAAGATAACCCCGCCGTGCTCGCGGAGATAGAGAAGATAAAGACCGCGAACAAAGCGGACTTCGCAAAGCGCGTCAAGGCGAAGACCGGCATCGAGCTCGACCCGAACTCCATCTTTGACGTTCAGGTCAAGCGCCTGCACGAGTATAAGCGCCAGCACCTCAACGCGCTCAACATCCTCGCGAAATATCTCGCGATAAAGGCGAATCCCTCGGGCGATTTCACGCCCCACACCTATATCTTCGGCGCAAAAGCGGCGAGCGGCTACTTCATGGCGAAGAAGATAATCAGTTTCATCTGCGCCCTCGCGGATCTCATCAACAACGACCCCGATGTCAAGGGCAGGCTCAAGGTCGTCTACATGGAGGACTACAACGTCTCCATGGCTGAATATATGATGCCCGCCGCCGATGTCAGCGAGCAGATATCCCTCGCCGGAACCGAGGCGAGCGGCACGGGCAATATGAAGCTGATGATGAACGGCGCGATAACTCTCGGCACGCTCGACGGCGCGAATGTCGAGATTCACGACGCAGTCGGCGACGAGAATATTGTTATCTTCGGCATGACCACCCCCGAGGTCAACGAACTCAAGAGCAAGGGCTATGTGCCGATGAATTTCTACAACAACAATGCGGAGCTTCGCAATGTCATCGATTTCATAAACCGCGGCTTCTGCGGCAAGCAGTTCCCGGAAATCAGCGGAACTATTGTCTATCACGACCCCTACATGGTTCTCGCGGACTTCGCGGACTACCGTCAGGCGCAGAACAGAATCGACGAGCTCTGGGCGGACAGAACGCGCTGGAACTCGATGTCGCTGATGAACACCGCCTGCTCCGGCAGATTTGCCGCCGACAGAGCGGTAAACGAGTATGCAAAGAACATCTGGCACACCGTCCCCGCAAAATAAGGGCTGTCACATTCGGCGCAGACCAAAGAGCAAAAAAGAGAACCGCAACTTGCGTTTTAGCGTGGGTTGCGGCTTTTATCATAGGCTGTGGCTTTTGTCATATTTACTTTTGCTCTTTTAAGCGCTTTTTTGCCCACTCGCAGTATCTGCATACAGCTTTGAGGCAAAGAAAACGCTTTCTGCATCCGACTGTGACAGCCCGGAAAGAGGATGGCCACATTCGGCGCAGATCAAAGAGCAAAAAGAGCCGCAACTCATGTATTCGGCGTGGGTTGCGGCTTCTATTTATAATCCCTGGTTGTCCTGCCACCAGTCAAACTCGTCGTAAAAATCCCTAGGGTCTTTTCTGTTTTCGGGCGGGTTCGGTCCTGAAAGACTGCGCAGTATTTTAGCCGCCAACCAAATCAGGGCGACTGCTACAAAAATGGGAATCGTCAGCCAATCGTAGTCCGGAAACCAAGCGGACATGGCGCAGACAAGAAGAAATCCGAAAATAGTGAGTTTTATCATTGATGGTCACCCCGCAATTTGCTTTTCTGATTTCATTATAGCACGCACTTTTGCTTATTCAAGGCATTTGTGCGACTTTACATTTCACTGGGTGATTTATAGGACTCATCTTGCAAAAAAACAGCCCGCGAGGATATCCCCGCAGGCTGATTATTTATATTTACGCTTTGTGATAGAGCTTCTTGACTTGATAATGCGGCTCGCAGGTCAGGTTTATGCCGAGCTTGCGGTAGACATCCGCGTCGACCTGTGAAAGGATGACAGAGGAGTGTGCCTCGCAGCCGCGCAGGAGCGAGAGCGCGTCGAACGCTTTCTTTGCGGGCTCGCTCTGTATCGCGCTCATGGTCAGCGCGATGAGAACTTCGTCCGTGTGTAGGCGCGGGTTGTTGTTGCCGAGGATGTTCGTCTTGAGCAGCTGTATCGGCTCGATAACGCCGGGATCGATGAGCAGCTGCTCCTTGGGCTGATTGCTGAGCAGTTTTACTGCGTTGAGCAGTGCCGCCGAGCTCGCGCCGAGCAGGGACGAAGTCTTTCCGGTTATCAGCCTGCCGTCGGGCAGCTCGATTGCAACTGCGGGAGCGCCCGTCTCTTTTGCTCTGTCGAGCGCGGGGCGCACACAGCGGCGATATTCTTCAGTGACTCCCGCCTGGTTCATCAGGCTCTCTATCTTCGTCAGCTCCGCGTCGCCGGTCAGGCCTTTTTTGTGGTCGCACAGCGCGCTGAAGTAGCGGCGGATTATCTCGTTCAAAGAGGCGTCGCGGGTCGCGGCGTCGTCGGAGATGCAGTAGCCCGCCATGTTGACGCCCATGTCCGTGGGCGATTTATAGGGGCTCTTGCCCTCGATTTTCTCAAATATAGCGTTGAGCACGGGGAAGACTTCAACGTCTCTGTTGTAGTTGACGGTGGTCTTGCCATATGCTTCGAGGTGGTAGGGGTCGATAACGTTGACATCGTTGAGGTCGGCGGTTGCCGCCTCATATGCGAGGTTGACGGGGTGCTTCAGGGGCAGGTTCCATATGGGGAACGTCTCGAACTTTGCGTATCCCGCCTTGATGCCGCGCAGGTTGTCGTGATAGAGCTGGGAGAGGCAGGTCGCCATCTTTCCGCTTCCGGGGCCGGGCGCGGTTATAACGACGAGCGGGCGCTCGGTTTCGATATATTCATTCTTGCCGAAGCCCTCTTCGCTGACGATGTGCGGGATATTATAAGGATAGCCCTCGATGGGATAGTGGATAAAGACGCGCACGCCGAGATTTTCAAGCCTGTTCTTGAATGCAAGCGCGGCGGGCTGACCCTTATACTGCGCGATAACGACGCTGCCGACAAAAAGACCGATCGCGCGGAACGCGTCGATGAGGCGCAGCACGTCGCTGTCGTAGGTTATGCCGAGGTCGCGGCGGATCTTGTTATTTTGGATATCGCTCGCGTTGATGACAATGACTATCTCAACATCCGAGCCGATATTCTTGAGCATCTGCAGCTTGCTGTCGGGCTTGAAGCCGGGCAGGACGCGCGAGGCATGGTAGTCGTCGAAGAGCTTGCCGCCGAACTCAAGATAGAGCTTGCCGCCGAATTCCTTGATGCGTTTGCTTATCTGCTCGGACTGCTTCTGGATATAAAGGTCGTTATCGAATCCCACTTTGAACATTGTAAAACCTCACAGTATATTTTTTGCGCTTGATGCGCTTTGTCGCCGCAAAATGCGCCGCCCCTCGACGCGAATTTATCAAAATCAATTAATTATACAACTTCCGCGCCGCCATTGCAACTCTTTTGAAGCATTACCCCCCCGAGCCTTAAAAACAAAAAACAGCCGCAGCATTTTCGGCGGCGCTTTGTATATTAACCTGTCCCCCTTGACAACCGGCGGAGCGGTTATATAATTAGACTGTTCGTTTTTTTGCATGCATGGGGGTAATTAAATGGAAAAAGATAAATCGTTTCTCGGCACTCAGCCGGTCGGAAAGCTGCTTTTCAAGCTCTCGCTGCCTACGGTCATAGCGCAGATAGTCAATATGCTCTACAATATCGTCGACCGCATATATATTGGTCATATGCCCGGCGACGGCAGCCTTGCACTGACAGGAGTCGGCGTGTGCCTGCCGATAATCATGATAATCTCGGCGTTCGCCGCGTTCGTCAGCGCGGGCGGCGCGCCCAGGGCGTCGATATCCATGGGCAAGGGCGACAACGGCTCGGCGGAAAAAATACTCGGCGGCTGCTTCTCCATGCAGATAGTCATATCCGTCGTTTTGACCGCGCTGCTGCTTATCTTTGACCGCGACCTGCTCCTCGCCTTCGGCGCAAGCGAGAACACTATCGAATACGCGGTCGATTATATGAATATCTACGCCATAGGCACCGTCTTTGTCCAGCTGACGCTCGGCATGAACGCATTTATAACGGCGCAGGGCTTCGCGAATATCGGCATGGTGACCGTCATGATAGGCGCTGTGTCGAATATTGTGCTCGACCCGATATTTATCTTTGGGCTGCATATGGGAGTCAGGGGCGCCGCGCTCGCGACGATTATATCGCAGTGTGTCTCGTGCGTCTGGGTCGTGGCGTTCCTCTTCGGCAAAAAGACAATATTGCGCCTGAAGGCGAAGAATTTCTTCGTTTCTCCTAAAATTATCCTGCCGTGCATTACGCTCGGGCTCGCGACTTTTATCATGCAGTCGAGCGAGAGCGTTATCTCGGTCTGCTTCAACTCGTCTTTGCTCAAATACGGCGGCGATATCGCCGTCGGTGCGATGACGATACTGACGAGCGTCATGCAGTTCGCCATGCTGCCGCTCAACGGCATCTCACAGGGCTCTCAGCCTATCCTCAGCTACAACTACGGCGCGGGAAACAGCGAGCGCGTCAAAAAGACATTTAAGCTGCTTCTTGCCGTGTGCCTCACCTATTCGTTCCTGCTCTGGGGATTCATCGAGCTGTTCCCGCAGGGCTTTGCAAGGATGTTCAGCTCCGACGCCGCGCTTATTGATTTCACCGCGCACGCCCTGCGCATCTACTGCGCCGTGCTCTGCCTGTTCGGCATACAGATGTCGTGCCAGATGGCGTTCGTGTCGATAGGCAGCGCGCTGTGCTCGATATCGGTCGCGGTCGTTCGCAAATTTGTGCTGCTCCTGCCGCTTATTTATATCATGCCGGCGTTTGTCGCAGACAAGACGATGGGCGTTTATATGGCGGAGCCCGTAGCGGATGTTATCGCGATAACATTCACGTCCATACTCTTCACAATTCAGTTCGGCAAGGCAATGAAAAAGCTCGAAGCATAGAAATATGGGAGGCAAAATAAAATGGCCGATGAAATAAAAATCCGCGCGGCAACGCCCGACGATGCGTCTGCGCTGCTAAAAATATACGCGCCCTATGTCAAAAACACCTCGATAACATACGAATACGATGTGCCGAGCGAGGAGGAGTTCCGCAGGAGAATCGAATCTACGCTCAGGAGATACCCGTATCTCGTGCTCGAAAGGGAGGGCGATATCATCGGCTATGCCTATGCGGGTCCGCTTCATTCGCGCCCGGCGTATGATTGGGCGGTCGAGACATCGATCTATCTCGATCAGAATGCGCGCGGCGGCGGGCTTGGCAGAAAGCTGCACGACGCGCTCGAAGCCGTGCTGCGCGAGCAGGGCTTTCTCAACATGAACGCCTGCATAGCCTATCCAGAAGTTGAGGACGAATATCTGACGAAAAACAGCGCGGAATTCCACGCGCATCTCGGCTATCGGATGGTCGGCGGCTTCACAAAATGCGGATATAAATTCCACCGCTGGTACGGCATGGTTTGGATGGAGAAGCTTATCGGCGAGCATCTTGAAAATCAGACGCCGGTCATCCCGTTCCCACAGATAGGAAATGTCATCCGCGAGAAGTACGGAATAGATTAAAAAATATACACGCCCCAAAAGAACTGTGCACTGTCTTTCGGGGCGTGTATTTTTATGAGTTGCAGTTTCCCTTATTCTCAGCCTTGATTACCCTCAGGCCGATTGTAAAAAAATCTTATTTGATCTTTATCTGCCAGTATGCGATGTAGTCTCTCTCGTAGGTGTAGGTGATGTGGATGGTGTCACCCTTGACGACAACTGAGGGATAAGAATACTCAGCGAGACCCTTTTCGAAGGTCTTTATCTTTGTGAAGGTCTTGCCGTCATCGGTCGAAACGGAGAGGACAAGAGGAGTACGGATGCCGGGGAGACCAATGTTGTTATAAGCCAGGAAGATTCTGCCCTGATCGTCGGTGTCGAGGTCGATACCGCTGTTGTTGTTGGGAAGCTTGGTGGCATAAGCGCGGCACCAGGTCTTGCCGTTATCATAGGAATCGCTGCGATAAATTTTGCCGACCTTTGTTCTTGTGAGCATATGGACAGAACCGTCAGCGGACTGCCAAAGGGTGGGCTGAATCATCGGAACCTTGAACCATGTGCAGTATTTGGAATCGACATTAGCGGTCTTTGTCCAAGTCGCGCCGTCGTCGGTGGAAATGTCAACGAATGCTCTCCACTCGCCGTCGATCTCAGTCGAAGCGGGTGCAAGAACGGTGCCGTCCTTAAGTCTGATGGGCTTGTTCTTGACGGGTCCTCTGCCGCCGCTGTTGTCGCCGGGGACAAGCTCTCTGGGAGTGCTCCAGCTTCTGCCGTCGGTCGAGGTTGCGTAATAGGTCTTCCAGTAATCGGTGTCGGTGCCGACCTTGAAGTAAAGAACGACAGTGCCGTCTTCCTTCTGGAACAGAACGGGGTTCCAGTGAGCTATGTCATCAGCCGCGGAAACAACGATGGGATCGCTCCAGCCATCCTCTTCGGTACGAACTGGGGTGTAGATCTTAACATCGCGCTCCTTCTCGGAAGCGCCGCCGAACCATGCTGCGATAACGGAGCCGTCATCGAGGGGCAGAACCGTTGAAGCGTGGCAGGAATCGGTTATCTTCTTGTCGAAGATCATTTCTTTTGTTGCGGAGACGATGATATCATCGCTCGAACTTTTAGCCATGCCTATGGATGCGAGAGCAAACATGAGGCTGATTGCGACGAGAACCGATAAAATTCTCTTGGTCATTTTACTTCCTCCTAAAAATTTCCTATATTATGCCGCGTTTCCACAACGCTCAAGAAGGTTTTGAGCGATTGAAAATCACGTAAAAGCCGCAGGAAAACATCACTTGATCTTTATCTGCCAGTAGGCGATATAGTCTCTTTCATATGTATAAGTGATGTGGATGGTGTCGCCCTTGACAACGACTGCGGGATAAGAGTACTCCGCGAGTCCGGTCTCGAAGGTCTTTATCTTCGTGAAGGTCTTGCCGTCGTCAAGCGAAACGGCGAGGGTGAGGGGCGTTCTGATGCCGGGGATGCCGACGGGGTTATAGACGAGGAAAATTCTTCCGCTGTCGTCGGTGTCGAGGTCGATACCGCTGTTGTTGTTCGGCAGGTTGGTCGGATATGCGCTGCACCAGGTCTTGCCGCCGTCATAGGAATCGCTTCTGTAGATTTTGCCGACCTTTGTTCTTGTGAACATGTGAACCGAGCCGTCCTTCGATTCCCAAAGCGTGGGCTGGATCATCGGGGTCTTGAAGAAGCCGAGGAAGGTCGAATCAATTTCGGGAGTTCTGTTCCAGGTCTTGCCGTTGTCGGTCGATATGTCAACGAAGCATCTGTATTTGCCGCCGAGCTCGGTCGAGCCGGGAGCGAGTATAGTGCCGTTCTTGAGTCTGATGGGCTTGTTCTTGACGGGACCTCTGCCGCCGCTGTTGTCGCCGGGGACAAGCTCTCTGGGAGCTGCCCAGTTCTTGCCGTCGGTCGAGACGGAATAGTAGGTCTTCCAATATTCGGTGTCCTTGCCGACCTTGAAATAGAGGGTTATCGTGCCGTCGTCGTTCTGGAAGAGAACGGGATTCCAGTGGGCGACATTCGGATCGGCGGAAACTCTGATGGGCTCGCCCCATTTTCCGTCCGTGCCGCGCACGCTTGTGAGTATCTTGACATCGTCGTCGCTCTCGGACGAGCCTGCGAACCATGCCGCAACAACTGTACCGTTGTCAAGAGGCAGAACGGTCGAAGCGTGGCAGGAGTCGGTGGGCTTTTCGGTGAATATCCATTCTTTTTCAGCAGAGACGATTATCTTTTTGGGGTTCGTTTCAACCGCTGAGGGCTTGCTGTCGTCCGGCTTGGAGGGGACGGTAGTCGAGCCGCTGTTGTCGCCCGATGCGGGCTTTGTGGTGTCGGCAGCGGGGGTTGTTTTTGTGGGGCCTCTTCTGACTGAGGGCGCGGCGGAAACGGCATCGGTGCCGCTCGTCGCAGGCTCAGCCGTCTCGGGCGCGGCGGTGGTGTCATCCGCCGCAGGGGCCGTTGCCGCATCCGTCTTGATGTCGGATGCCGCGGTGGTGTCGCTGCCGTCGTTGCCGCTCTTGTCCGAAGCGCAGGCGGCAAATGACAGGATCATAAGAACTGCAATGGCTAAAGCTAAAAATCTTTTCATTTCACAAATCTCCGTAGGGTCTCGAGTTTTTCCGGTTATCCGGTCCTTTAGATGTTTCGAGGCTGCGGATATTCATTACCTGCGCCATATAAGCGGTAATGGAGATCGGCAGCCACCGTTTATATCGTAATTATTATACATCGTTTCGACAGAAAAAGTCAACTTTTTTTAGTAATATTTAACTAATTTTTATCTGAAATTTCGTTAATTTTATCAATTGAATTACAAAATACAATTCTCGCACGGCAGATACACAAATTCAGGTACTTTGCATTAATATTCATACAATATATATGGTCGGGAGCGAAAACCCGCCAAAACGAAAAGAATCCGTGCCGCCGGGCGATTTTACGCTCTGCGGCACGGAAATATATTTATTTGTAGTTTCTCAGAACCTCTTTGTAGAACTCTATCGCCGCGCCGATGGCGGAGAGGTCGATGTTTTCATCTACGCTGTGGACGCTGTTGAATTGCTGCATGTTGATATCGATCGGAGCAAAGCGCAGCGTGCACGGGCAGACATCGCTCATCCAGCGGGCGTCGGTTCCGGCGGCGAGGACGAACGGGGCAACTGCGGCGTGCGGGAACACGTCTCTCGCGCAGCGGCAGACATATTTGAATGCCCTGCTGCCTGTATCAGCCGGTCGGTGGAACTCGTGCCCGTCGGCGGGCTCGGTTATTTCAAGCGCATATTTCTTCGCGAGCTCTCTTATCTTCTCCATGTCGCCGACAAGATCCTCTTCGTCGATGTATCTTATCAGCGCGCTTGCAGAGCACTCGTTGTCGCGCGGGGTCTTGCCCTTCTTTGACTCGATGCTGCCGAAAACGCAGGTCGTGCCGAGCATCGCTGCCGCCTGGGAGTTTATCTTCGGCATGAGCTTTATCAGCAGCGGCTCGAAACACCATAGGTTCGCGAAGATAAGTCTCAGCGGGAAGTTCATATAGGGCAGGAGCGCCGTGAACATCTCGCGCACCTGAGCGGGCATTTTTATCGTCAGCTTCAGCGCGGAAACTTCGGCAATGAATTTTGAAACTCGGGTCACGGGATTGTCGCTGAGCGTCAGCCCTTCGGAGTCGCCCTGAACGGCGCGGACATTTATTCTGTGGTAGCCCTTTTCGTGAACAGCTATCATCGCGCACTTGCAGTCTATCCCGTCTATCGGCGCGCTGATGACCCCGCCGCCCTCGTCGATGGCGAGTTCAAATTCGATGCCCTGCTTTTCAAAATATTTCACGGCTTCGTGTATGCCGTCGCCGAAAATCTCTTCGTTGTGTCCCGAGGCTATATATAAGTTGCATGCGGGTTCAAAATCCTCGGCGAGCAGCTCCTCGACTGCGGAGAGCTCCGCGAAGAGCGAAGTCTTTGTGTCTACCGTGCCGCGTCCCCATATCTTTCCGTCGGATATCTCGCCGAACTTTTTGTGAGTCCAGTCGCCCGTCGCGGCAACAACATCGTGGTGCGACATGAGCAGTATATTCCGGCTCTCGTCGCGCCCGGGGATTTTATAGACCCAGCAGTCCTCGCTGAAATATTTTATCTCGGCGCGCTCGTGCAGCAGCGGAAACAGCTCTTTGACCGCCGCGCGCAGCTTCGCAAACTCCGTGTCGTCATATATTTCGCGGGACGATACGGTCTGACATTCTATCATTTTCATCAGCCGTTCGCCGTTTTCGATATCCTCCTGCTCGGTTGTATAGACCGGCTTTTCGCCTATCGGCTCGGCTTTTTTCGCGGCGAGCGCGGCTCTTATCAGCAGTACACATATAAATATAACAAGAACTGCAAGCACGGCGAGAAGTATATAAAGTCCCATATCGTTCACCCTTTCTCTTTCTGCCACTCATTTTATCATATCTGCGTATTTCATGCAACTTGACTTTTTGGCATATCAGATGATAAAATATAGATACCATGAGTGGCGCATCTATAAGATGCGGCATAATAAAAAACATAAAAACGGAGGGATTCGGTGAGCAAAGAGGGAAATACGGGCGCGAAGATACACTGCGCCGTATGCGGACGCACGTTTGACGCGGCCGCGGATAAATGCCCGAACTGCTCGGCTCCGGCGTCGCTTTCACAGCCCGTCTCGGAGCCAAGGGAAGAGAAAAGAGAGCCTGTATTCGTCTGCACGATATGCGGACATGTCCACGAGGGCAAGGCTGCGCCCGACCGCTGCGAGAACTGTGGAGTCGGCGGCGAGCTGATTGAAGAGCGCCGTCCCGCGCTGACAAGAACATGGGTCTGCACGGTCTGCGGGCTTAAAATAAAGAGCGAAAATGCGCCCGAGAAGTGTCCGAAGTGCGAGTCGCCCGCCGAGCTGTTCAAGGCTCAGAAGGACGGCATCGCGCGTATGCGCTGCTCGATATGCGGCTTTGAAATCGAGGGCGACACAGCGCCCGACCGCTGCGAAAACTGCGGCGTTGACGGGGACATGTTCGAGCCCGTGAAAAACTGACGGAGAGACTGATATGAACGTACTTGTTATAGACGGACAGGGCGGCGGAATAGGCAAGCTGCTCGTTTCCGGGATAAAAAGCGAATATCCGGACTTCTTCGTGACCGCCGTCGGCGCGAACAGCATCGCGACCTCCGCCATGCTCAAGGCGGGCGCCGATGCCGCCGCGACGGGCGAAAACGCAGTGTGTGTCGGGTGCCGCAAGGCGGATGTCATAGCGGGTCCCGTCGGCATAGTCATAGCCGATGCGCTGCTCGGCGAGATAACGCCGAAGATGGCGGCGGCGATAGGGCAGAGCGACGCAAAGCGCGTGCTCGTCCCTGTCAACCACTGCGACAATATAGTCGTCGGCGTCGGGGATATCCCGATGGCGAAGCTCGTTCAGTCCGCCGTGAAAGAAATCGGAAAAGGGTCTTGATTTTCGCTTGAAATGTGATATAATAATCGCGATCTCACGAAGGGATCGGGCTTTCAGAAGAGAGCGAAGATTTTTTTAAAATAACGTGAAAACATTGCCGCGAGGGTAACTGCGCTTCCAGTAGGGAGTGCCGTACCCCCGCTTTTTGTTTTTTCTGAAAGGACGATCCCCATGACAAACAAGAATTCAGTGCGAATCAGAAAGACGGTCATAACCGCGCTGTGCGTCGCGCTGTGTATCGTGCTGCCCATGGCGTTCCACATGGTCAAAAACGCCGGAATGATATTCCTGCCGATGCATATCCCGGTGCTGCTGTGCGGACTTATCTGCGGCTGGCAGTACGGTCTTGTGTGCGGTCTGCTCGGCCCCCTGCTCTCGTCGCTCCTGACCCAGATGCCGCCGATGGCTATCCTGCCGTCGATGATGGCGGAGCTCGCGGTCTACGGCGCAGTGACGGGTCTTATGATGTATGCGTTTAAATATAAGACTACATATCTCTCGCTCTACACGAGCCTCGTTGTCGCGCTCATCTCCGGGCGCGTTGTTTCGGGCATACTCAAAGCCCTCATCTTCTCCGCCGGAAACTATTCGTTCTCCGTCTGGGTGACTGCGTCGTTCGTCACCTGCCTGCCGGGTCTCGCTATCCAGCTCGCGATAATCCCGACCCTCGTAAAAGTTCTTGCAAAAGCTAAGCTCCTGCCGCGCAGACAGGCGCAAAAACAGGCTTGACTTTGATTTTTCTTCGGGGTATAATAATCCCATATTATAAAGGCTGTGACGAAGAACACGGATCTTTTCGGGACGATCAGAGAGGGAAATGTTTGCTGCGAGTTTCCTTCGTCCGCAGGGTCTATTCCGCTTTCGAGCCGCAGGGCGATGAGTTCTGCCGCGTGCCCGCGTTATGGGCTGAGAGTTAAACACAAGGTGGTACCGTGCTTATTGCACCCTTGGGACGGCGGGAGCCGTTCTGAGGGTGTTTTCTATTAAATATGATGCAGGAGGATATAAAATGCTGGATCTCAGATTTGTCAGAGAAAACCCCGAAATAGTCAAAGAAAACATCAAAAAGAAGTTTCAGGATCAGAAGCTTCCGCTCGTCGACGAGGTCATTGAGCTTGACAAGCTCTGCCGCGCCGCAAAGGGCGAGGCTGATGAGCTGCGCGGCAGCCGCAACCGCCTGTCGAAGCAGATAGGCGCGCTCATGGCGCAGGGCAAGCGCGACGAGGCGGAAGAGGTGAAGGCTCAGGTCAGCGCGAACGCCGCGAGACTCGCTGAACTCGAGAAGCTCGAAGAGGAGCTCGGCGAGAAGATAAAGAAGATAATGATGGTCATCCCGAACATCATCGATCCGAGCGTGCCGATAGGCCGCGACGACAGCGAGAATGTTGAAATCCAGCGCTTCGGCGAGCCCGTAGTGCCCGATTTCGAGGTTCCGTACCATACAGAGATAATGGAGAAGATGAACGGCATCGACCTCGACTCCGCAAGAAAGGTCGCGGGCAACGGCTTCTATTACCTCATGGGCGATATTGCCAGACTTCATTCGGCAGTTATTTCATATGCGCGCGATTTCATGATCGACCGCGGCTTCACTTATTGTGTGCCGCCGTTCATGATAAGAAGCGATGTCGTCACCGGCGTTATGAGCTTTGCCGAGATGGACGCGATGATGTATAAAATCGAGGGCGAGGATCTCTATCTCATCGGCACGAGCGAGCACTCGATGATAGGCAAGTTTATTGACACAATAATCCAGCCTGAGACTCTGCCACTGACCCTCACGAGCTACTCCCCCTGCTTCCGCAAGGAAAAGGGCGCTCACGGTATAGAAGAGCGCGGCGTTTACCGCATCCACCAGTTCGAGAAGCAGGAGATGATAGTCGTCTGCGAGCCGGAGGACAGCAAGATGTGGTTCGACAGGCTCTGGCAGAACACAGTCGATTTCTTCCGCACTCTCGATATCCCGGTGCGCACCCTCGAGTGCTGCTCGGGTGACCTCGCGGATCTCAAGGTCAAGTCTATAGATGTCGAGGCGTGGTCGCCCAGACAGAAGAAGTATTTCGAGGTCGGCTCATGCTCGAACCTCGGCGACGCACAGGCGCGCAGGCTGAAAATACGCATCAACGGCAAGGACGGCAAGCACTTTGCCCATACGCTCAACAACACCGTTGTTGCTCCGCCGAGAATGCTCATAGCGTTCCTCGAAAACAATTTGAATGCCGACGGCAGCGTCAATATCCCCGAAGCCCTCAGACCGTATATGGGCGGCAAGGAGAAAATAGGCGGCTGAGAATAACAGCATATAAAATCAAAGCCATAATTCACTCTTCAAAGTGAGTTATGGCTTTTTGCTGTTTTGTGCAGCCGCGCAGCGGGCTCTTTTTTTACGGTTCGGAGTCAGATAATGGAAGGCTTGAGTATTTATAAGAAATGTGATAAAATCGAGATATCAACAAAAGATATAATGTGGTGGCAACATGAAGACAGGGAAAAGAAAAAATACTGCCGTTAAATGGATAATCGGAATATTGGCAGCCGCAGTGGCGGCGGTGCTTATATTTATTTTGTCTATATTCGCAATAGACCCGATGTTCCATTATCATGCTCCGCTGAAGTTTCTGTCGTATCCGCTTGTCAACGAGCGCTATCAGAATAACGGAATAGCCAGGCACTTTGACTATGATTCGGTTATCACCGGAACCTCCATGACGGAGAATTTCAAAACGAGCGAGGCTCAGAAGCTTTTCGGTTCTGATTTTATAAAGGTCGCGTTCTCCGGCGGCGGATATACGGAAATAGGTGACAATCTCAAGGCGGCTTATGATTCCGGCCACGACATCAAATATGTCATATGGGGTCTTGACTATGACAAGATGATCTACGGCAAGAATTACCGCTATACCGAAAAGGGCGATTTCCCGGACTATTTGTATAACGACAGCAGCCTCGACGATATAAAATATTTCTTCGACCCGGTCGTTATCAGGCTTACCGGAAGCGTTGTGAAATCAACAGTTACGGGCAGAGCGGCAACCTCGTTTGATGTTTATGAAAACTGGAGCGCCGGCTATGAATACGGGCGCGACGAGGTTATAAAGTCGTGCGAGCTCAACGCCTCTGCGAGCAAGATGCAGCAGCTGACCGATGCCGACCGCGCCGTTGTAACGGAAAATCTGAACGAGAATGTTATCAGTATTGTTAAAGCGCATCCCGAGACCACATTCTATTTCTTCTATCCGCCTTACAGCATAGCGCACTGGGGCATGGAGATAAATAACGGTCAGCTCGACAGGACGCTCGGAGCGGAAAATCTGATAACAAAAGAGCTTTTGAAATATGACAATGTCAGACTGTATTCATTCCGCTGCAACTCCGAGCTCATATGCAACCTCGATAACTACAAGGATGCAAAGCACTACGGTGAATGGGTGAACTCGCAGATGCTGCAGTGGATGAAGAATGACGAATACCGTATCACAGAAGAGAATCTCGCCGAATACGAAAAGAACGCCGACGATTTGATAAAATCTTATGATTACGACCAACTCTTCAAATGACGGCGAATATCAACAAACATAATTTTATAAAAGAGCCTGCGGACAGCGGGCTCTTTTGCTTTTACACGGATTTTACTTTCGCTTTACCAAAAGTCGGTTGATGCTTCGGCTTCCTACGGGTTAAACTGATATCGGAAGGGAGAAACCGGGCATATAAACCAACGAAAACGCACGCGCCCGGCAAATAAAGTCATGAAAGAAACCAATGTCGTCAAGAAGGACGGAAGCTTTTTTGAAAAGCACGCAGAGATATGGAAATTCATAAAGTTCACTTTTGCAGGCGCGTCCTCGTCGCTGATAGAGCTCGGCGTGTTCGCTCTGCTCCAGTATGTCGTGTTCAAGTCCCTCAACGATGTCCCCGTGACGGACAGCCCCGTTCTTGCGTTTCTCGGGGTCGAGTATAAGGGCTATATGTATTCGTATTTCATCTCGACCGTCGTCGGCTACGCGATAGCGTTCGTCATGAACAGAAAGATAACTTTCAAGGCGGACGCGAATCCGCTGCTCTCGACTGTTTTGTATGCGATAATGGTCGTGTGTACAATTATTTTCAACACCTGGTTCGGCGCATTCCTCGGCACGCTCATCAAGAACAGCGGCCGCAGCAACGCGCTCATCGAGCTGCTGACAAAGGTCGTCGTCATGACCGTGCCGACCCTCTGGACATATCCGCTCAACAGGTTCGTTATCCACAGAAAGAAAAAGCCCGCTGCAGAACAGGGGGAGTGAATATGCGCTTCAACTCCGACGGAAAATTTAAAATAATGCAGATAACCGATATCCAGGAGATACCGGATGTGTCGCCCGACACAATAAAGCTTATCAATGCGGCTCTCGAAGAAGAGAAGCCCGATCTCGTCGTGCTCACCGGCGATCAGATAAAGGGCTACGGAGTCTCATATAAAGGCAAGGGCGACGCGCTCATAGAAAGCGTCGCCGAGACTGTCGGCAAGCTGCTGAAACCCGTGACCGACAGGCATATCCCGTTCGCCGTCACTTTCGGCAACCACGACAGGCAGGTCGGGATAAGCAACAAAGACCAGTTTGAAAAGATATACAAAGTCCTGCCCGGATGCGTGGGCGAGCAGGCGGAGGGCATCGACGGAGGCGGAACATATAATATACCGATCTTGTCCTCCGACGGCGAACGTACTGCGTTTAATCTCTATCTTTTCGACAGCGGAACTGACGCAAAGGGCGGCGGATACGAGCCGTTTGACCCGCAGATAATAGACTGGTATAAGAAAAAGCGCGACGAGCTGAAAGCCAAAAATGGAGACTACATTCCGTCCCTTGTATTCCAGCACATACCGATGTTCGAGCACTACAATGTTCTCAAAAGAGTCGGCAAGCGCGAAAAGGGCGCGATACCTGCGTTCAGAATACACAAGGGCGAGCATTATAAAATAGACGAGACCAAGTGCGTCGAGGGTTCTGTATTATTAGAGCCTCCGTCGATACCGGACATCAACACCGGCGAGTTCGAAGCGCTCAGCGAAAAAGACGATGTGCTCGGCGTATATGTCGGTCACGACCACAAAAACTCCTATGTCGGAAAAGTCGGCAATATCGATGTCGGTTTCACTCAGTCGGCGGGCTTCAATGTCTACGGCAACGGAAAACAGCGCGGCGTGCGCTGCTTCGTCCTCGACGAGAACGATCCGCGCAATTATAAGACATATACCAAGACATATGAGCAGCTCTGCGACGGCAAGCTCAATACGCCGATAAAAGACGCGATATGGCGCGTAGTCCCCACGACCGTGGACATGGCAAAACCGATGATAGCAAAGGCGCTTGCCGCTCTTGCGGCAGCTGTCGCGCTGATAGTCATCGCCGTCAAATTTCTTTAAACAGACAACTTCTATTTTCATCATGACTCTTCTGCGAAGCTCCGAGGCAACATTCTCCCGGGGCTTTGCGCATTAAAAAAAGACTGCCGCAAGGGCAGTCTTTAATATTATTTATCTTTTTGCGCCGGAGACCACAAATTTTTCATTGTCCGAAACGGCGACATCAACGTCAAAGTACGGCGCGAACACTGCTGATAATTCCTCGGCAGTCAGCATCTCGCGCGAGACGCTGTCAGCCCTGCCCTTGTGGTGCATGCGCAGCGCGTCAAGGCTCATGCCGTGCGCCACGGTCAGCCGTCCGCCGCTTTTAAGCCAAAGGGACAGCCGCTCAACGAGCCTCTCCGGGCTTTCAAAATGCGGGAAAGCGTTATAAACAACGCAGCAGTCGCACAGGCGCTCAACGGGAATTTCCTCAACATCGCCGCAGATCACCTCGACTCTCTGGTCGTGCATCTTCGATGCGGCTATCCGCGCCATCTGAGCCGAAATATCAACGCCGATAACGCGCTCCGCTCCGCGCGCGAGGTAATACGGGAACATGACCCCCGTGCCGCAGGCAACGTCGAGCACGACGGAGTTTTCTTTCACTCCGGCGGCGTCAAGTATGAAATTTATCTTTTCGTCGCTCTTTATCATGTTGGCGTCCCACTCGGGCGCCATGCGGTCAAAGAACGCGGCAATCTCTTTTTTGTTCATGCGTCAGTCTCCCGAAATTTATGCTCATATGATACCACAAGACCGCGCGATTATCAATATCAGCAGGGATAAAACTGCCTGCGGAATTGGCGATACGGAGCGGTGATTTTATTTTGAACGGGCGTCGGCGTGCGAAAACAGATACAGCGACAAATTAGGGGATTGCTATGGCTTAAGCGATAGAGAACTCTCAATCTATAAAACAACGCTTTGCACCCAGCAATCACTCCCACAAAATTAAAAAGGACTGCCAAACGGCAGTCCCTCTTGAAAAACTATCAATAATCTGTAACTCTTATCGTCGAGATGATTTTGGCGCCGAGAAGAGTCTCAAGCTTTGTGCGCAGCTCGCGCTCCGAGGCGACGGGGGTGACAAAGGCGAACTCATCCTCCGGCGCGCCGGCGCGCTTGAGGAGCTTTATCTCGCCGAAAGTCTTCTCCGCCGATGATATGACCTGCTGCTTCTGCTGAGCGCGTGCCCTGACATAGAGCGCCGTAGGCATGTCGAGATAGTCGGAGACATAGCCCTCTTCGCTGTCCGCCCAGCCGAAGAACTTCTGCTTGTTCTCGTGGCGTGCGCAGTCGATAACGTCGCCGACGACCGCGCTCGCGGTGGGCAGCTTGCCCGCGCCTCTGCCGTAGAATACGACATCGCCTATCGCGTCGCCGCGCACGAGAATCGCGTTGAAAACATCATCAACGCTTGCGAGCTGGCTGTGATGATCGACGAATGCGGGGCTGACTATCGCATAGATGTGCTTGCCGTCCTCGCTCTTGCGCGCTCTGCCGAGAAGCTTTATAACTCCGCCCCAGTCCTTGGCGTATTCGACATCCTCGAGTGTTATCTCGGTTATGCCCTCGGTGTGAACCTGGTCGGGATAGACATGCTTGCCGAAGCACAGGGACGCGAGAATGCATACCTTACGGCAGGCGTCGAAGCCGAGAATATCCGCCGAGGGGTCGCGCTCGGCATAGCCGTTGTCCTGCGCGAGCTTGAGCGCGTCTTCAAACGCCATGCCGTCGTTTATCATACGGGTGAGAATAAAATTCGTCGTGCCGTTGAGAATGCCCGCGAATTCGTTTATCTCGTTTGCGGCGAGGCACTGGCTTATCGGTCTGATTATCGGTATTCCGCCGCCGACCGACGCTTCAAAGAGGAAATTCACATTGTGCTCTGCGGCGTATCCGAGCAGCTCGCAGCCCTTCGCCGCGACAAGCTCTTTGTTCGAGGTCACAACGCTCTTGCCCGCCTTGAGGCAGGCGGAGACGAACTCATACGCCGGATGAAGCCCGCCCATCGTCTCGACAACGACCTTTACCTCGGGGTCGTTGAGAATAATATTAAAATCTTTTATAAAAAGCTTCTCATTCGGGTCGCCCGGAAAATCCTTGAGGTCGAGAATATATTTTATCTCAAGCTCCGACTGCGTGCTCTTGCGCACGATGCTGTCGTGATTTTTGTTGATGACCTCGGCAACGCCGCTTCCGACAACGCCGTAGCCCATTATCGCTATATACATGATAACTGTCTCCCCACTGTCATTGATTTTTATTATTTTATCACAAACAGCCCCGGCGATAAAGCCCAAAAGGAAAACTTTCTTACATTTTTATGAAGTATTTTTCAAACTCATTGAGTTTTAAGATAAAATAGTATAATATATATAATAAATTATGCTGTTTTGTCATTGGACGCAGGAAAAAACGGTTGAAAGAAGAGGTGCAGAAAATGTCCCCTGCCACTGTGGAAAAGAGAAGAGCGGTACTTATCAATGTCGCATATATCGCGCTCGTGCTCGGCGCGTTTTATCTGTTCATGAAATATGCATTCTGGACAGTCGCTCCGTTCGTGTTCGCATTCTTGGTCGCCGCCGCGCTCCAGCGCCCGACCAATTTTATCTCGAAGAAAACCCATATCAAAAAGGGAATTGTCTCGGTTATCGCGGTGCTGCTGATAATCGCGCTGCTGATAACAATAGTTGCCCTGACCGGCGCAAGGGTTGTGTCCGAGGTCAAGGGACTCGCCTCGACACTCACCGAGTGGCTCAAGAAAGTGCCCGGTTATGTAAAAAGCTGGGAGACTTCGCTCTATCGCTTCGCAGAGCGTCTGCCGGACGGACTTCAAAGCTCAGCCGAGGATGCGATAAAATCATTCTCGGACAAGCTCCTGCTATCATCAGAAGAGCGTGCGGCACAGCGCGCGCAGGGCGGCGAGCAGAACTCCAATATCAATCTTTTGTCTATCCTCAAGACTCCGCTCAGCGGCGTCTGGTCAACCGCGAAACAGATTCCGAGTATTTTGGTCGGCGTGCTCCTGTTTATTATCGCCGCCTGCTTCATGACCGCCGGATATGACGGAATAGTCGGCTTCATCAAGAATCAGCTGACCCCGCAGAAGCGCAGAACGCTCTCGAAAACTAAACAAATCGTGTTCTCGTCCATGGGCAAACTCGTCAAGTCATATGCGCTGATAATGCTCATAACTTTTGCTGAGATGTCGATAGGTCTTAGCGTGCTGAAAGTCATCGGCGCGTACAAGAGCGGATATATATTTATTATCGCGATAATAACCGCAATAGTCGATATCCTGCCCGTGCTCGGCACAGGTACTGTCGTTATCCCGTGGGCGGTGTTCTCGCTGATAAACGGCAGCTACGGACTCGGAATCGGACTCATTGTCATATATGCCTGCATAACTGTCATACGCCAGATAATCGAGCCGAAGATAGTCGCGAGCAACCTCGGCATCCCGCCGATAGTCAGCATCATGGGCATGTATATCGGACTTCAGCTCTTCGGCTTCATCGGAATATTTATTATGCCGATAGTTATAACCGTGCTCAAGGTACTCAATGACGACGGCGTTATCCATATCTGGCGCAGCTCGAAGAAATCCGTTGAGGCGGACGCCGCGGCAGTCCAGCCGGAGGATGTTTCAGCCGAAGAGGAAAATCAGGAGACCGACGGCGAGCCGAAAGAGTAATTTGTTGACTTTTGGGCTTCTTGTGTTATAATTGAACTGTAGTACAAAATTGTTCGCAAGCACAATTCGGATTTTATCGTGAAAGGACGGTTTTCATGGATATTTTACAGGCAAAAAAAGAAGTTATCGCAGCCGGTCTGCGCCTTGTCGAAAAGGGCCTCATCGCGAGAACATGGGGCAATGTCAGCTGCCGCGTTGACGAGAACAGCTTTGTCATAACCCCGAGCGGAAAGCCCTATGAGGGACTGACCCCCGACGATATCGTCGAGGTCAAGATCGACACCTTGAGCTACGAGGGCAATGTCAAGCCCTCCTCCGAAAAGGGCGTTCATGCCGAGGTCTACAAGGCTCATCCCGAGGCGGGCTTTGTTATCCACACCCATCAGAAGTTCGCTTCCATTATAAGCGCGACCATGCAGGGCATCCCGACGCTCAGCGAAAAAGGCCGCAAAGTTATAGGCGACAAGGTTCTGCTCGGCGCATACGGTCTGCCCGGCACAAAGAAGCTCAAGAAGGGCGTCGCCGCCGCTATCGCCGCAGACATGGACAGCAAGGCTGTTATCATGGCGCACCACGGAGCCGTCTGCTACGGCAAGGACAGCGAGGAGGCGTTCAATGTCGCCGCCACGCTCGAGCGCGAGAGCGCGCTTTATGTTCTCGACCTTTTTGACAGAAAGTTCGGAGAAAAAATTGCCGACCTGAGCGAAATGTGTGTTTCATGGGCACAAAAACACGGAAAAACTATTGTAAAGCATGACGAAACCTGTTATAATAACTCGTACAGAGACGCAAGCGGAAAGATAGTATTCTACGCTGCGGGCGACAAGGAGCATACCGTCACCGTCGATCCCGCAACTTCAGCGGTCAGCGGCGAGGGCGAAATTCCGACAGCCGAGCTTCATCGCGCCATATATGAAGCGCGCGACGATATCAATGCTATTCTCTATTCCCAGGCTCCCGAGGTGCTCGCAGTTGCCGCCATGGGCAAGACTGTTAAACCTCAGCTTGATGACAGCGCCCAGATAATCGGCGTGAGCCTCAAGTGCGCGAAGAATTCGCCCAAGAAGGTCGTCAAGGCGCTCAAGGGTCGCCACTGCGTTCTCGTCAAGGACGGCGGCGCGCTCTGCTGCGGCTCGAATGAGAGCAACGCAGGTGCGGTCGAGATGATCGCAGAGAAGAGCTGCCTTACCTACATAGGCTCAGGCCTCTTCGGTAAGTGCAAGCCGATCAATCCCATCGAGAGCCTGCTCATGAGAGTTATCTATCTCAAGAAATACTCGAAGCAGGCCGAATAAATCAGACACCTACCATCTTCTTGCCCCCGTTTTATACAAAGAAAATCCCGACCTTAACCGGTCGGAATTTTCTTTTGCGCGATAAAATAACCACCGTCGCGGACGGGGGTTATTGCTTTAGCTGCCGATATATTTTTCTATGAATCTTTCAACCGTGCTCCAATATAATTCCGGGTCAACCGATGACGAGAGCGCGTGTCCCGCACCCTCAACGGTCAGTTTTTCTTTTTCGCACGCCGCCGCTAAGTACAGCTCGCCGAGCATTTTATACGGCACGAGCTCATCCTCCGAGCCATGTATAAACAGCGTCGGTATACGGCTCTTTTTGACCTGGTCAAGCGCGCTCGCCTGCTTGAAATCATAGCCGTCGCGAAGCTTTGAAAGCAATGACGCGGCGTTGAGCACCGGGAACCACGGGATGTGCAGCGTTTCCGCTTCCCAGATGAACTCATCCCACTCCGAGGTGTAGCCGCAGTCCGCGATAACGGCCTTGACATTTTCGGGCAGCGTCTCGCCCGATGCCATGAGCACCGTCGCCGCGCCCATGGACACGCCGTGCAGGATTATCCGCGCGTCGGGATCCCATGAGAGAATGAGCTTTATCCACCCGGCTATGTCCCTGCGCTCGGGCCAGCCCATGCCGATTTTTGCGCCCTCGCTGTCGCCGTGGGCGCGCGCATCGACCGCGAGAACATTGAAGCCGAGCTCATAGAATTTTTTAACGAACCCCGCCATGTGCTTCGCCTTGCTCGTGTATCCGTGACAGATGAGCGCGTAGTCGGAGCCGGAATTTTTGAATCTCTTGCCGTGCAGGCGCAGAGAGTCGGAAATTATATAGACATCCTCGCCCTTGTCGGCGTACCACTTTTTCATTTCGGGTGTCCCGGTCATGCCGCTGTATTTTGCGCTCGCCTCTTCTTCATCGGCGCTCGTGTTTGTCGCCTTCTGAACGAGGTTGTTGAGCTTGCTCATATGTATGGGCGATTTCGTGTTTATCGCGAAGTTATAGAATATCTCCGCCGAAGCCGCGGTCAGAGCGGTCAGCCCGCCGAGAGTTCCGAGGATGGCGCCCGCTGTTTTTCTGCTGTTCATAAACTTCCTCCTGCTTTTTTCAAGATTATAGCATAACCGCAAATGCCGTTCAAGCATCTCTGCGTTTTTTATATAAAATCATCGGCGCAAAAAAATGAAAGTTTGACAATTACTGCCTTTGAAAAATACGGCAAAAGCTGATATAATTTTTTCATCGTGTAGCCAAAGGCGTAAATCCGGATGGGTTTGCGCCTTTTATTTTTTTGCAAAGGAGACAACCATGAAAAATAACGATCAGACCTTTCTCGGGCAGGAAAAGCTCGGCAGGCTCATGGGCAAATATTCGGTACCCTGCGTGATTTCTCTGCTCGTCGCGGCGCTCTATAACATTGTCGACCAGATCTTCATCGCGAACGCCGCATATCTCGGCTCGGACGGCAACGCCGCAAACACTGTCGTGTTCCCGCTGACGGTCATAGCCCTTGCAATAGCCGTTATGATAGGCGACGGCTGCTGCGCGTTTGTGAGCATATCCCTCGGCGCGGACAGGCGCGAGGATGCGCACAGGGGAGTCGGCAACGCAGTTGTGCTCTCTGCTGCGGGCGGCATAGTGCTGTGCATATTATATCTGATTTTTTCGGATGAATTTATCGCCATGTTCGGCGGCACGGTCAACGAAAAAACATTCGCGTTCGCGAAAGAATATTTCTTCTGGATAGCCCTGGGCATCCCCGTCTATGTTTTCGGTCAGGCGATGAATCCGGTCATCCGCTCGGACGGAAGCCCCCGCTTTGCGATGGTGTCTACGGTCGCGGGCGCGGTGGTCAATATTATTCTCGATCCAATATTTATTTTCGTGTTCAAATGGGGTATGATGGGCGCGGCGGTTGCCACGGTGCTCGGCCAGCTGCTCACGGCAGCGATGGCGGTATATTATCTGTTCCATATGCGCTCCGTGAAGCTCGAAAAAGAGTCGTTCAGGCTCTGCGGCGGCGTGATAAAAAGATTCATTCCGCTGGGCATTTGCAGCTTTTTGGCGCAGATATCCCTCGTCGCGGCGATGGCGGCGACGAATAATATGATCAGAAAATACGGCGCGCTCGACCCGGTTTTCGGGCTCGCTGAATATGCGCAGATACCCATGGCTGTCGTCGGAATAGTGATGAAATTCTTCCAGATAGTTATGTCCGTGTGCATCGGCATGGCGGCGGGATGTATTCCTATCGTCGGCTACAACATGGGCGCGGAAAAATACGGCCGCGTGCGCGGGCTATTCACCCGCCTGCTGATATGCGAGGCGGCTGCGGGCGCGATAGCGACGCTCATAGTCGAGCTGTTCCCGACCGGGCTTATAGCTATCTTCGGCGCGGCGAACGAGAGCGCGTATTATACCGAGTTCGCGGTGAAATGCTTCAGAATATATCTGTGCATGATGACACTTGCCTGCGTCAACAAGGCGGCGTTCATCTTCCTGCAGGCGATGGGCAAGGCGGTCGCTTCGACCGCGCTGTCGATGATAAGAGAAATAGTCTTCGGCGTCGGGCTGGTGCTCGTACTCCCGCTCGTGTGGGGGCTTGACGGAGTAATAATTTCGATGCCTGCGGCGGATATCCTCGCATTTATCGCCTCGGCGATAGTGATAATTTATACTTACCGCACGCTGAAAAAAGATGAGAGCAGAAAGCTCGCTTAAACAAAAAGTCCCGTAAGTCAAATCTTCCGGGGCTTTCTTGTTGTTTTATTTACGCCATGTTTTCCAGCGCGTTCATGAACTTCGGGTTGCTGGGAATGAACATATAGTTGAGGAACAGGACTTCGTCTATCGAGTTCGTCTTGACGAAATCGGCGAGCTTGACGGTCAGCTGGCGCGGATCGAGGACATATATTGTTTTATAATTCGCGCAGAGCCACGGTACAAAGGCATTTGCGTAGCTCTCTTTGATAACAACAATGCTCTTGTCGCTCTGTGCATCGGTCGTTATCTTGACAACGCCGTGGTCGCCGCCGACAAAGGCTAAGTATTTGTTCGACGAAGTCGTTTCGGTGTTGATAACTTTGATGCTGTAGCTGTTGCTCATCGCGGCGTCGGTGTCCGAGGCTATAGCCGTTGTGTTGACGGGCGGAATGAAATATTCGACATAGTCGGGGTCGTTCGAGAGCGCGGTGCTCTTTGTGTCTTTGTAGAAAAGCCCGAGGAACGGCGAGAGCTTGCCGGTCTGGAGAGTGTTTTTGTCAACGGGCGTGAACCCCGCGACTTTGGCGAAGGTCCGATAGGCGTAGTACGCGCCGAGGGTGGTCCAGTGGTGGTCGCTTCTGAAATAGAGATATTCGTCAGTGTGCGCCGCCATCTCGGCATAGGCGTTGACGGGCGTTATGTCCTTTAACTGCTCGTAGATGTAGCACATGCCCTCGTACTGCGACTTCGACACGCCGGTGTTATATTTGCTCGGGGCATAGAACTCAATGGCGGTCGGCGCCATGAGGCAGTAGGCTTTGGTGTCCGGCATCTCCGCCTTGAGGCGGTTGAGCGCGTCGGCGTAGGCTTTCATGTTTTTATACGCGTTGCCGTAGGGCTCCATGACGCGGTTGCCGATTTCGATGAGCGAAGTGCCGCTGTAGGTCTTGATCTTCACATCGTCGGAGACCGAGACGGCGTTTTTCGGCTTGACGAGACTGCCGTCCTCATTCGTCTGAGGCTCGGTGGTTCGCTCCTCGGTCGTCTGCTCTCCCGCAGGCTCGGAAGAGTCGCCCTGAGTGTCCTTGTTCGCGCATCCCGCAAACGACAGCAGCATCGCCGTCGCCAGAACGGCTGCAAAAATTCTCTTGAGTTTCATGGAATACCTCCCCTGAAAGTTTTTCTCGTCTATATAATAGCACACTTTTTATAAAAAATGTGCGAATTTTAACTTTTTGATTCGCAAAGCAGAAAAAATCCCGGCGCGTGACCGGGATAGATTCATTTTTATTATCATCAGAATAAGTTTGTCTGGGGTGTGATTATACTCTCGTTCTTTTGATACTCATATATTTTTTTATCGCCGTCCGAGCGAGTAACCGATATCTTCGCCGTCTCATATTCGTATGAATAAGTGTAGGAATAAGAGCTGATAAAATCTCCGTTTGAGGTCTTCGTTTCCTTGATCTCAACGGGATTGCCGTAGGCGTCGTTCTTGTATTCTTTCTCTATCGTCGAGCCGTAGGAGTCGGTCGAGACAAGCTTTATGAGCGCACCTCTCTCATCGTATTTGTATTCGGTCACGCCCTTGAAGGAGCTGCTCGGGAACTTGTTGCTTTCGGTTTTGCGAATAACATCGCCCCTGCCGTTATACTCATAAGCAAAGGTGTTGACAAAGCCCTCGTAGGTTGTTTGCACTTTTTTGATGAGCTTTCCGTCGTTATTATACGAAAAGACGATATCCCAATATTTGCACTTGACGTTTAAGAGCGTCCCGTTTTTGTCATACGAAAAGGTCATATCGTATGTATCCTCGTCGGCGGGCGACGCATTTATCTTTGTTATTCTCTTGGCGGCATCGTACTCGTAGAGGTAGGTTGCGGGGAAATCGCCGGAGCGGCGGACTTCCTTCACCGTGCCGTCGCCGTTATACGAATAGGCGAACAGCCTCCAATCTTCGTGATAGTTTCCGGGTGAAATCGGCTCGTATACGACGGACGATACTATATCTCCGCGTGAGTTATATTTCTTTTCCCGAAGTGCAGTATACTTCGAACCGTCTTGAAATCCGTCGCCGACTTTGTTCCAGTGATACCACCCGTCGAGGTCGATGCCGAGAAAATACCTGGAGTTTTTTATGTTGGCATTAACATCCGCGACAGATGCGGTGCTTTCGCTGCTATCTTCGGATACTGTCTCATCGTTTTTTCCTGTTGTGACGGTTTGGCCTTTGTCGTGTTTCTTGCAGCCGGCAAAGGCTGCAAGCGCGAGGATGGCGAGAACTGCGGCAATAAATCTTCGGATCTTCATAAAATACCTCCCTTTAATTTCTCCTGTCATCCACATAATAGCATATTTCCCGAAAAAAAGATACAGATTTTGATTTTTATTTTCACGGCACAGAAAAAAATCCCGGCGCGAGGCCGGGATCTCTGTTTTGTAAAATATCAGAATATGCGCGAATCGTCCAGCATAATGCTCTGATTCTTATGATACTCGTATATCTTTTTGCTGCCGTCGTGCTCGGTCACGGATATCCGATTGGATTCGTACTTATATGTATAGGGATAAGTATGCGAGCTTACGGTTTTGCCGTTTGCGGTTTTTGTGACCTTTATGTTGACGGGATTTCCGTATTTGTCGTTGGTGTATACGGATTCCTGCGAAGAGCCGTCCGAGCTTTTCACCGTCAGCTTTATAAGCGCGCCGTTTTCGTCATATTTGTAGTCGGTCACATTCTTCAAATAGTCATCCGACTGCTTGACTTCCTCGGTCTTGCGGGAGATGTCGTTACGGCTGTTGTATTCGTATTTGTACGATTTTACAAGACCGCCGGAATAAACTTTCTCTTTCTTTGAGACTCTTCCGCTGCCGTCATACGAAACGGTGATTTTGTATTCGGTGCCGTCCATGCCGGCAACCCTGCCGCTGTCAACTCCGATGAGCTTTCCGCTTTTGTTATATGTGAACTTGTACGAGTTCATAGTGTCGCCGGATATAGGCTCAACAACGGAGATTTTGGTGATCCTCTTCGCAGAGTCGTATTCATAGCTGTATATGTAGCCGTTGCCGCCGTCGGTGCGGATCTCTTTTACGGTGCCGTTGCTGTTATAGGTATATTCGTATGTCGTTGTAATGGAGGGAATGCTTTCTCCGTCAAGAGTTTTGTATGATACGCGCTTTACAAGGTTGTCGTGAGAATCAAATTCCTCTGTCCAGACCTTGATATAATTTGCGCCTTCATTATAACCTTTTCCGGCAAGCGCCCAGTTGTACCATCCGTCAAGGTCGGTGCCGAGGAAATATTTTGACTTCTTTACGTCGGGCTTGTTCGGCCTTGCGGTTGCCGCGGCGGTCGGCTTCTGCGTTTCTTTTGCAGTTTCGGCGGTGCCGGACGAAGAGGCTTCATTGCCGGCGGCTTCGCTTGCCGTGTCGCTTGCCTGCGCGTCGGTGCTTTCGGGCTGATTTTCCGACATGGCTTCGTCTGCTTTCCCTCCTGCGGCGTTGAGAGGCTCTTTGCCCGTGTCTTTTTTTACATTGCATCCAACAAATGACAAGAGCGCCAGAACTGCGAGAATGACGGCTAAAAGTCTTTTGATGTTCATAAAACACCTCCTGTGAAATTTTTCTTTCCGCCTATATAATATCATATTTTTTGTAATTTTGTTGCTGCTTTAGATTATTTGCATCTGGAAAAGTAAAAATGATGTCAAAAAGCATAAAAACAGCTCTCAGAAATGAATCCGAGAGCCGCTGTGTGACTGTATTATATTTATTTTGCAATCTCGCAGGTCTCTGCGTTGATTATATGCTGGAACACTGCGATGTGGGACGAGGAGATGAACTTGTCAATATGCATCGAGCCGAAGAACCAGTGCTTGTATTCGCACGCAGCGCCGAGTTCCTCGAAATATGTATTGAGTCCCGTCACGCGCACGGGCTCCTTGTCCTTGAGCCTGAGGAAACCTTTTATCTTCATCGGCGGCTCGTGGGTGATTATAATATCAACTTTGTTGCCGAGCTTCTTGAGATTCTGCGCGCCCTCGGTCAGCTCCGCTTCGGTGGGTATCTCGTCGCCCGACCAGGAGTTGAGATCGGAGCGGATATCTATATCCGGGCTCTCGCCGCCGCCCATGGCAAAGACGCTCACGCCGTCGAAGTCATAGACCTGACCGCGCATGAGATGATAGAGGTTGCCGGTGATATGATGGACTTTTCCGCCCTTGAATTCCGAGACCTCGTAGCTCCTGAGTCTTTCGAAATTCTCGTGCGTGCCGTCGATAAAGCATACATTGTATTTGAGCTTGCCTATCTTCTTGAGCATCTTCTCTTCGTTCTTCGAACCGTCCCAGATGAATCCGAAATCGCCGCAGATGAAGAGCGTGTCGCCCTTTTTTAGTTTTTTGAGCGCGGAAGATGTGAATCGCTCGTAATCTCCGTGGGTGTCTCCCGTAACATAAAGCATGATTTTTAATCCCCCTGATAAACAAAATCCGTTTTATTACTTTATTTTACAGCCTGAAACTGGTATAATCAATTAGTGTCAGGACAAAGTTGTCTTCTATCGTTTATATATATAATACAACATTCGGCGGTGACTGTCTATGAAAAAACTCATAAAAATTTTATTTTGTTTTATTCTTATCGCGTCGGTGCTCTGCACCATGCCTGCCTACGCTAATTATAACGCGGTATACGAGAAAAGTTTGACAGACAGCGGAGATAATCCTATTTATGCCCAGATTTATCTGCTCGTCAATCTCGACAACGACACGGTCATTTTTGAAAAAGACGCGGACAAGCAGGCGGCTCCCGCATCACTGACTAAAATAATGACCGCCACCGTCGTGCTCGAAAACTGCAAGGATCTCGATGAAGAAGTCGAGGCGAGCTACGAGGCTATCCACCTGCTCGACGGCACAGGAAGCTCGATAGTCGGGCTTGAGCCGGGCGAAAAAATGAGCATAAAGAATCTGCTCTACTGCCTGCTCGTGCGAAGCGGCAACGACGCGGCGAATGTCCTCGCGATGCATGTCGGCGGATCTATCGAAGGCTTTGTCAAGATGATGAATGACAAGGCGGCGGCTCTCGGCTGCAAGAATACGCACTTTGCGAATGTCCACGGACTCGACGACCCGAACCACTACACCACCGCGCGCGACCTGATGACGATAACAAAGCACGCGCTGACCCTGCCGTATTTTTCGGAGATAACTTCGACTACAATATATAAAGTTCCCGCCACAAACAAGAGCGAGGAGCGCACCCTGCGCAACACGAATAATCTTATGAACAAGGCGTATGCCGATTATTATTCGCCCTACGCCGTGGGTATCAAGACCGGCTCGACCGACAACGCCGGACGCTGCGTCATATCAAAAGGCACGGGCAACGGCTACAACTATCTGTGCGTGATAATGAACGCGCCGATGCAGAATATCGACGACGATGAGCCGCTCGAAAACTGCGCGTTTGTCGACTGCCGCAGGATGTTCAACTGGGTGTTCAACCACATCGAATTAAAGTCGATAGCGAGCCCGACTCAGATAATAACCGAAGTTCCGCTCAAACTCTCATTCAGAACCGATCATATTTCGCTCGTTCCGGGCGAAGAAGTGCTGGCTCTCGTCCCGACAGGGGCTGACGCCGGAAGCGTGCTTATCGAGCCCGTGCCCGAGACCATGCCGAAAAGCGTTGACGCGCCGGTCAAAAAGGGCCAGGAGATATGCGAGGCTCGCGTGCTCTATGCCGGCGAGGAGATAGCGAGGATAAAGCTCGTCGCGTCCGAGGATGTGTCGAGAAATGTCCTGCTGTTCATAGGCGCAACGATAAAGAAAGTCGCTTCGAGCACTATATTTAAAATTATCGCATCTATAGTCGCCATTCTCGTTGTCGGCTATATTGCGCTGTTTGTCTATGAAAACTACAAGCGCCGCCAGAGACGCAAGCTCAAGCTCGTCAATCCCGGAGTCAAGGGTAATGAATATACTGAGAAAAAGGGCAGAAAGAAGAAATAATTCCGGGTTTGCAGAGCTGTAAGGAGGGAGGACATGAGCGAACAGACCAAGAACAAGCCGAATACGGCGGAGATAGTTGTCAGCATAATATGCGCGCTTATTTTGATCGTCACGCTGGGGCTTTTCGCGAGAAACGTAATAAATGCCGCCCGCGAGGACGAATCACGCCGGCAGAGCGAGGCCGACGAGAGCCTGTACCGACACGATACGGCGGACGCCGAGCAATTGAGGCTCAGAGAAGCATTTGCCGCCGTCTGCAAAAAGCACAAGGTCAACGCGCAACTGACGGTCAAATCAGTTATCCATGAGCCGTACAGCAACAAATACATCTACGACGAAACCGAGGACCCGATAAAATATGAAATTGAAGTATCGCTGAAATTAGACCCGCCCGAAAAAATAAAGGACTGGAAGAAGTTCTATTATTTTCTCGACGAGCTCGATGGCGTGAAGTCCGACTACCCGTTTATCTGTATCTCCCTGCATACATATTATGTCGGCGAGTATGTGACGGGGTCGGGCGAGGAGCATGAAATAAACTACAGTGCCTACATCAGCAGACAAAACCTGATATCGGTCAATGACGGCAGAGAGATTCACTTTCTCGGGATAAAAACCGACAAGGGGATAACCCCCGTCTCGGAGATTCTGCCGTATGAGGGAATGCCGGAGGAACTGATAAATTCGACAAAGCTCGGCAAGGCGACTGCCGTCAACTATGACCCGCTCAAATATTCAAAGTTCTACGATCAGACAGTTGCCCGCCGCGAGGGGTATCATGAATATTATTGGAAGATCCCCTATTACGCAAAGCAGTCGGAGTATTCTGCTTGGTTATACGCATATTATTCGGTAGATGTGAGAAACGGCGCCGTGGAAAGCGTGTGGCATTATCCGGAATATGAGACCGTGCCGAAGCAGACCTCCTCTTCCGGTGGTTCATCCTCCGGCGGCTCGTATAGACCCTCCGTCAACCGCCCGGTGACTACCACGAAAAAAGCCTACTATGACGACGATCCGTATAACGCCCGCGACTTCAATGACCCCGAGGACTTTTACGACTATTATTACGACGACTTCGAGGACTACGAAGAGGCGTATGACTATTTCTATGAACATAATCCGGATTGATATCAGAGAGTGAATATAACAGAAATCCTACCCGCGCAGCAGCATCGGGTAGGATTTTTTTGTTGAAATATTTCAAACCGAGTCACGAGACGAATGGGGAGCGGGCTATCACTTGAATCATGGTAAAGTGAGCGACTCAAATAATTTTTATAATCGAGCCTCCAAATAATACAAATCTTAATTTGTCTTTCGTCCACATCTTTGACCCGAAAGACATACATTATATAATATAATATATGCTATTCAAATCTTGTAAAAATCTTTGTACCAGCGGGCAAAATTGCGAAGCCCGGTTCTGAGATCGGTCGAGGGCTTATAGCCGTAGTCGCGCTCGAGCGGAGTCGTGTCCGCGTATGTCACGGGGACATCGCCTGGCTGCATCGGGACGAGCTGTTTGTGCGCCTCGAAGTCGTAATCGTTCGGCAGAACTCCCGCGGCGATAAGCTCCTGCTGGAGAATGTCGACGAAGTCGAGCAGGTTTTCGGGGTTCTGGTTGCCTATATTGTAGACCGCATACGGCGGAACGGGCAGACCGTCTTCGCCGTCTTTGCGCTCAGGCGCGCCCTGCATGACGCGCACAACGCCCTCGACTATATCGTCGATGTATGTGAAGTCGCGCTTGCAGTTGCCGTAGTTGAAAATGCGTATTGTCTCGCCGCGCAGAAGCTTGTTGGTGAAGCCGAAATACGCCATGTCCGGGCGGCCTGCGGGTCCGTAGACCGTGAAGAAGCGGAGTCCCGTCGAGGGGATATTATAGAGCTTCGAATAGGCGTGAGCCATCAGCTCGTCGGATTTTTTCGTTGCGGCGTAGAGGCTGACGGGGTTGTCAACTTTGTCGTCGGTGCTGTAGGGCACTTTTTTGTTGCTGCCGTAGACCGACGAGCTCGAAGCGTATACAAGATGTTCGACGGGTGTTGCGCCGTCGTCGTATGAGTGGCGGCAGGCCTCGAGGATATTATAAAAGCCGATTATATTCGACTCGATATAGGCGTCGGGGTTCGTTATCGAATAGCGCACCCCCGCCTGCGCCGCGAGGTTGACAACTATCTGCGGCGAGTATTCGCGGAACACTTCGCTCACTTTGTCCTTGTCCGCGAGGTTCGCTTTGATAAAAATAAAATTTTCGTGCTTTTGAAGCTTTTCGAGCCGCGATTCTTTCAGGCGGATATCATAGTAGTCGTTGACGCTGTCGAAGCCGATGATGCGGATATCTTCAAAGTCCGAGAGCAGACGCTCCGAGAGAAAAGAGCCGATGAATCCTGCCGCGCCCGTCACGAGCACGGTCTTGCCTTTTAAATCAATTTTTGTCTTGACTGATTTTTCCTGCATATCCGCTTATCCTTTCAGAAAGGGGCTGACACCTTGCAGCGCAGCCCCCGTAGTTATTTCTTGAATTTTTCCAGTATTACGCTGAAAGCCACTATCGCGGCCTGAACCACAACTGCCGTCAGGGGCGACACAAACGCAAACGCCTTCAGCGCGACGCAGAGTATCGCACCCGCCGCCACGACCGCCTGCACGATAAGGGCGAACACTGCCCAGCGCGAAGCGAAGTTTGCGAGCCTGCCGCACGCCGCGATGCTCTTGAAGTAAGATCGGGCGGAGCCGTCGTGCATGACCTTTGCGGGGGCTGAATCAACAACGCTGTCGCGGTATGCGCTGAATATGCGCGCGCCGTGGGAGAGCGTCATTTTGATATCTTTCTGCGCTATGCCGAAGCGGGCGGCGATGAGCTCGTCGGTCACATTCGGGTCGTCTGTGCGAACGACAAGGCTGAAGCCGTTGTCCGCCATCTCGTTTATCGAATCCTTGAGCGATGCGTCCTCGGCGTAGTTGAAAACGAACATCGCCGCGACCTGCGAGTCGATGGCTATGTAGAGAATCTTGCGCCCGTTGCGCTTTACCTTGTCCTCCTCGGACTTGAGCGGAACTTCAATATTGTGGTGCGTGAGCAAATTACGGTTGCCGAGCAGCACGCGCTGATTATATATTGTGGCTGAAAGACCGAGTCTGTCTTCGTATATCATGTCGCGCACGGGCGGCAGAAGCTCGGTCGAGCCGCCGATAATGCGGTTGAAGACATCTGTGAGCGGACCGCCGGATTTGAGCACTATGGCGACTGCGTAGAGCAGAACATCGTCTATTCGCACGGTGTGGAAGTCCTTCATTCCGTGCATCTCGCACGCCGCGCGGTCGAAGAGATCGGCGCTGTCAACGGAGGCGGCGACAGCCTCGGAACATTCGAGAGCCGCGTCGTAGCCCGCTATCATGCCGCCCTCTGAGTTGAGCTTCCTGTTCTCAAGATAGAGCGGAATCATCAGCGCGAGTTCAATAGCGCAGGGCGAGGTCAGGCAGAACGCGCCGGTGAGCACGCCGAACGCTTGGAATATATCTTTTGTTATTATGCCCGATATAACCGCGAGCAGCACGGAGACGGCTGAAGAGATTATCAGGCTGCGCTTTATGCAGCTGTCCGCAGGGGAGTTGGCTTCGGAATTTTTGATGAAGTCGGCGGGGAACTCGACCCTGCCGGAATATAAAATGTCCGGGTTGCCCATCTTGAGCGCACGTCCGACTTCAAATGCGTCTTTCTCGCTCTCTATAGCCCTTATGCCGTAGAGCCCTGATTTGCGTTTTGCGGTGCAGAAGAGGAAATTCTGCATCACGCGCGCCGTGCCGCGGCTGCTGTTTTCGGCGGTCATGAGCAAGGCGAATATCGCCGCCGCGCAGTAGAACATGCCCGAAGCACCCTCGGGTGATTTGTTGAAGAACGAGAGTATCGTCTGGACGAGGGCGAGTATAAATGTCAGCCCGCCGACTGCGCCGCCGGTCACGCGGCCGTTTGCAAGCGCCTTTACGCCGGATAAAATATTCGGGAACGCGAGATAGAACGACGCGAGCAGAAGCACTATATTAGCTGCCGCGAGTCCTGCGCCTCCGCGGTCGAACGCGGGCGCGTCTATCGCCGCCCACTCGAGAATTTTCGGTATGAGCAGCAGAAGCAGCGACACGCCTTCAAGCACGCACAGACCGATAACCGAGGTCTTGAACTGCGATGCGGCGTTCTTGAGGCTGTTATAGACTCTGCCGCGCTGTTCGGGCTTCTCGTATTCGAGGGGAGCTTTCTCGGAGTGCTTTCTCTTTTTCTCGGGCTGCTCCTCCGGCTCGTACTCTTTCTCTTCGGGCAGATTTTCGTCCTCCTGCGGCTCATCGTCGCCGAGTCCGCCGAGCAGAACGAACTTTTTCTTCTTCTCCGCCCTCTTTTTGTCGAGCTCGCTGCGAAGCTCGTCTTCGTCTATTTTTTCAGTCTCCGGCTCTTCGCCGAAGCCGCTGAGCATCATCTGCTCCTCCTCCGGCTGATTGCCGGCGGCGGGATTAGTGAAAGGCTGATCCTCTATCGACGCGGGCTTATCGTCCCCCGAGCCGACAAATTCTTCGGCGGGAATGACCTGCGGCAGGGGCTCGAGCCCCGATGTCTCGGAGAGCGGACCGCGCTTTAAGATAACGCCGGGCTTCTCTATCGTCTCGGCGCTCTGCGGCGCTTTTGCCGAGCCTATCGCGGTCATGAGCTTTGTTTTATATTCGTCGTCGGGTTTATTCTGCGTCGGCTCGGAAAGGGATTTCATCGGACCGAACACGACTGTGTCGCCGAACAGGCCGGGTATGGCGCGGCTCTCACGCTCAGAGTCCTCCTCCGGCTCTTCTGTCGGCTCGCCGAAATATCTCGAAGCGGGTGCACCGAAAAGCTCCTCTACCGTCGGCTTTTTCTCGGCTTCATCCTCGTCCTCGGATTCTTCTTCCTCGCCGTGGAGCGTCAGAATGTTATCGCTGTTGTCGGACTCGTCGGTTTTATTTGATTCGTCCGTGTCAACTTCATCTTTAGGCTCCGATTCCTGTATATCATCATCTTCGCCGTCGGTTTTCACAACAGATAGCTCGATTTTTGAATCGGAGTATATATCCTCGCTCTCATCGGCGGGAACTTCTTCAGCCTTAACTTTCTCGGCTTCCGGCTCAATTTCATCGACAGACTCCTGCGCCGCTTCGGTTTCTTCCGGCTCTGCGGGAGCTTCTGTTGCCGCTTCGCTTTCGGGTTCTGTAAAATATGATTCGCCGGCTGATTCCGTCTCTTCGGGCTTCGCAAAAGACACTTCGCTTACAGGTTCTTTGTTTTCGACGGTCTGCTCCGCCTCGTCCGATTCTGCGGGCTCGGCAGGCTCTTCGGTTTCTGCTTCTGCCGAAGCCTCCGGTTCGTCCGCCGGATTTTCGGGTTCGGCTTCTTCCGGCTTGGGCTCTTCGTCGGGCTCGGATTCCGGCTCTTTCGGGTCTGTATATATAGTCTCATACTCCGACGATATGTCATCGTCAGAGTATCTGTTTTTATAGTAGGCGATGCTCATCAGAAGCTCATCGTCGTCATCGTAGTCAAGTGCTGCGGAATCGGCGTCCGTGCTCGCTATCAGATCGTCTATGTCGGTTATTTTCCAGATCTTGTCCGGTTCGCCGCTGTCGTGTTCAATCTTCGCCACTTGGTAGAGAACTTTGTCAAGCGGCATGTTGCTCCGCTTATCGGAAGGTTTGTTTTCCACTCATCTCACCCCAATTTATATATGCTTATATGCTGAAAAAATCGGATAAAAGTCAGTTTCTGTGTTTCGCCGCTTCGAACATGAGGATTCCCGCCGCGACGGAGGCGTTGAGAGAATTTATCTTGCCGCGCATCGGCAGGGAGGCGATGAAGTCGCATTTTTCGCGCACGAGGCGGCCTATGCCCTTGCCCTCGGAGCCGATGACGAGAGCGATGCTGCCGCTGTAGTCGAGGGCGGTGTAATCCGTGCCGTCCATGTCCGCGCCGAATATCCAGACGCCGCGCGATTTGAGCTCGTCTATGGCGGCGGGGAGGTTCGCGACTTTTACTACGGGGACATATTCAATAGCGCCCGCCGAGGTCTTTGCGACTGTGTAGTTGAGGGTCACGGAGTTGCGCTTCGGGATAATTACCCCGTGAACTCCGGCTGCCTCCGCGCTTCTGAGTATGGCGCCGAGGTTGTGCGGGTCTTCAAGTGAGTCACACACGACTATGAACGGGCTTTCGTTCCTGCTCTCGGCGAGGGCAAAAATATCGTCCATCTCGGCGTATTCGTGAGCCGCGGCAAATGCCGCAACGCCCTGATGCGCCGCGCCGTCGCAGAGGCGGTCGAGCCTGCGCTGATCGGCAAATTTGACGGGGATCTTGCGCTCGCGGCAGATGTCGATTATTCTGCCTGCCTGTCCGCCGCGCTGACCCTGAGCAACGGTCACGCTGTCTATCGTTCTGCCGCTTTCGAGAGCCTGAAGCACTGCGTTGCGCCCGACTATGAGCCCCTCTTTATGATCCATTGAATATACCTCTCAGCCAAAAAGTCTCTATATGAACTTTATTATATCATATACTGTTATAAAACGACAATAGAAATGCTAAAAATTTACGCGGAATATTTTTCCTTTCTGCGCATTGCGATTGAGTTTACTATAAGAATTATGAGCGTGAGGATAAGTGTACCCGTCAGCGCGCCGAGGGTGTCGACTCCGACATCGAAAATGCGGCATGCTCGTCCGGGGACGAAATACTGGTGTATCTCGTCGCTGACTGAATAAAGGGCACTGCAAATGACGGAGATAACGGGCGAAAAACGCCTGCGGCTGAGGAAAAGCGCGCAGCCGATAAGAAATCCGAGCGCCGCATATTCAAAGAAATGCGCGAATTTTCGCACAATGAAGCTGCCGAGCGGCGAGCCGAGAATTTTGGCTAAAATTCCGCGTACATTGTCGCTCATGTCCTTTGACTGGTTGCCGTCACGGCTCGAAAGCCAGAATATGCATCCGGCGCACGCCGCCGCCAATAACCAGAAAAAGACGGCGAGCACGATGCGCACCGTCCGATTTTCGGGGAGTATATATCTGAGTCTGTTTTCCTTTTTCATCTTGTCAGTCCTTCGCCGTTACGAAAACAAAATCAACTGCCGAGCTCTCCGGGTCAACGCTCAGGCCGTTGACGCCCTTCGCCGTTGCAAAATAGCTCGGGGTTATGAACATCGGGAGCACCGCGCCGAGCGAGAGCAGTCTGCCCTCCGCGCTGCGGCAAGCCCTGACGAGCTCAGAGCCGCTCAGCGCCTTGAGGTTTTTGACGGATGCGTCAAACTGCGCGTCGCTGAGTCTGACTATATTATTCGTCCCCTGCGAGGTGAGCGTCGAAAGGAAACCTGCAGCGTCCGTTATGCCCGCGGACATGGAGGTCAGGGCTATCTGATAGTCGCCGTCCTGCACGCGCGAGGAAAGAGTCGCGCTGTCGAGCGCAGTGACTGTAAAATTGACGCTCAGACCGAACACTTTCTGCCAGCCCTGTATCATGCGTCGCATGGCGTTTTCGTGCTCGGGCAGGCAGATTATCTCAAGGCTCAGTTTGCCCGTGAGATCTTTCTGCGCCTGAGCCCAGTATCCGGCGGATCTGTTCATGTCGTAGCCGAGAATGCTGACGGGTTCGCTGCCAAGATCCGCTCCCTCGCCGACAGAGCAGGCGGGCGGGATTACAGAATAAGTTTTTTGCATATCCTCGCTTTCGAGCGTCAGCGAGTTATAGTCGACCGCCGTGCAGAGCGCGCGGCGCAGCGACACATTGGAGAGCGGCGCGTCGGCGCAGTTGAAGCACAGCGCCCAGACGGTGTCGTAGTTCTTTGTTACGGAGAGGCCGGACGAATCTGGCGCAGTCGTGCCGAGCTGGGCGGCGCAGTAAGTGCCGTCGAGCAGGGAAGTGAGCTTCTGCTCGTTGTCGCTGTCAATTACGAGCGACACGCTCGCGGGCTTCGCCGGGAAAGGTCCGGTGTAGTCGTCGTTGTTTTTTATAGTCAGTGCGGAGTCGTGCAGCCAATATGAGAGATAGAACGGACCGTTGCACAGGAGCGTCGAATAGTCGAGCCCGTAGCGCCCTTTGGTCGCGTTGAAGAAAGTCTCGTTGCAGGGCATGCATATTGCCTTTGTCAACAGATCGAGAAAAGCCGATTCGTCCGTTGCGCTTTCGAGCGTTATGCGCAGCTCAAAGTCGCCGACCGCCTGCACGCCGAGCTTGTCGGAGGACATCTTGCCGTTTATTATGCTCTTTGCGTTCTTTATGACGCCGAGGCTCAGCGCTTCGGGCGCACCCGTTGCGGGGGCTACCGCGCGCCTGAGCGCAAAGACAAAATCCGCCGCCGTGACGCGGGAGTCGAAAGTCTTGTCTATGTTGTCGCCGAGTATCGGCTTGAATGCCTTTTTCATTATGACCCAGCGCGCGTCCTCGCGGAGCTTAAATGTATAGGTGAGAGTGGACGCATCATAGCTCCAGCTCTTTGCCGCGGCGGGGGAATACTTGCCCTCCGCGTCCTTGCGGACAAGCCCCTCGAAGCAGTTGAGCACAACGGTCTTTGCCTCCGCGCCCTGCGCTATCTGCGGGTCGAGACAATCCGGCTGGGCTGCTATCGGATAGCTCAGCGCCGCGCCCGAGCCGTCCTTGCCGCAGGCGGCGGCTGTGAATATCAGCGCGAGCGAAAGAAATATTGAAGCCATTCTTGTGATTTTTTTCATGCTTTTCCTCCGTATATTAAAAACCGCGGCGTATTTATACAAATTCTGCGGGCGGTCTGAGGCATAATTTTTTCGGGGCGCGCAGCCCCTTTCAGATACATTATATAGTAGCATAAAACCACTCCCGTTATCAACCGTTAATTGCAAAGATTATCCGGCAAATATAATATTGTTCAAAAAATTTTTATTGTTAAAAATATATCTGTATAAATGTTGCAATTTTTTTAAAAATCTGTTACAATTCTTTATCATATCTTACAGATTTTGGAGATTGGAATTATGGACGCTGTTTTATATATCGCGGCGGCTCTTTCGGCTGTCTGCGCCGTGCTGCTTGTGATCATTATAATGAAGCTCAACCGCCCCTCCGCGCAGGAAGGGCAGATAAAGGAGCTTGAGCATAAAGTCAGCTCGCTCGAGGGTCAGCTGCGCGACGAGTTCGAGCGCAGCCGCAGAGAGAGCGCGGGCAATCAGAAGGACATGCGCTCCGAGCTTACCGAATCGCTCGACAAGATGAACGAGCGTCTCGCACTCATGACCGAGGCGAATTTCAAGCATCAGCAGCAGCTGACGGACATGTTCTCGAAGTCGCTCGACACTATCCGCCGCAATAACATAGAACAAAACGACAGACAGTCGAGAATTATTGCAGAGTCGATAGAAAAAATGCAGCAGAGCAACGAGAAAAAACTCGATGAAATGCGCGCGACCGTCGACGAGAAGCTCTCCTCGACCCTCACTACCAGACTCGACAGCTCGTTCAAGACCGTTTCCGAGCAGCTCGAAAATGTCTACAAATCGCTCGGCGAGATGAAAGAGCTCTCGACGGGCGTTACAACGAATGTCACGAACTTAAACCGCGTGCTGACGAATGTCAAGGCGCGCGGCACATGGGCGGAAGTCCAGCTCGAGGGCATACTCGACCAGACGATACCCAATATGTACGAGAAAAACTTCGCCGCCCGCCCGGGCAGCTCCGAGCGCGTCGAGTTTGCTATCCGCATCCCTGCCGGAGACGGCGGCGCGGACGCATATCTCCCCGTTGACTCGAAGTTCCCGATGGAGGACTATGTGCGCCTCTGCTCCGCCGCGGACAGCGCGGACGCCGAAGAAGTCGCCAAGGCGCGCAAGGCTCTTGAGGACAGAGTCCTGAGCGAAGCAAAGCTCGTCACAAAATACATAAATGTTCCGGCTACGACCCCGTTTGCGATAATGTATCTCGCGACCGAGGGACTCTATGCCGAAATCGCGTCCTCGCGCACGGGAATAGCCGAGCGCATCCAGCGCGAATATAACATCATGATAGCGGGACCGACCACGATAACGGCGCTTCTCAACTCCCTCTCCATGGGCTTCAGAGCCGTGGCGATAAACGAGAAGGCGAACGAAGTCCGCCGTCTGCTCTCCGTCGCCAAGGCGCAGTATGAGAAGTTCGGCGATGTGCTCGACAAGGCGAAGAAAAAGATAGACGAGGCGGGGCGCACCCTTGTCGCCGCGCAGGACAGAAACCGTATCATGGCGGGCAAGCTAAAGGGAATCGAGAGCATGGACGCCGCGGAGGCGGACGCATATCTCGGCATAGCCGAGCAGACGGACGGCTCGGAGGATTAAGCATTTTCGTTTTTGTTTAATATAAAACCAGAAAAAAGGAGGAAACGAAATGAAAAACAAAGGAAGACTGGCAAGACGCATCATTGCAGTCATAGTCTGCATGACCCTCGTCCTTGCCGCCCTCCCGACCGGAGTTTTCAGTGCCTTTGCGCAGACCGAGAAGGGCAAGCTCAAAGTCACATCCATCTCCGACATTCACTATTTTGCTGATTCCGAAAAAGGAACCGGGGACACAAAGAACGGATTCAGCGAAGCCTACAACGAATGGAACGACAAAGGTTCCCGTCAGCACAACGAGGTTGACGCGCTCCTGACAGCGGCTCTCGACAAGGCCGCTGAGGAGAAGAGCGACTATGTGTTCCTTCCCGGCGATCTGACCCTCAACGGCGAGCTGGCGGGTCACAAGGCTCTTGCCGCAAAGCTCGAAGCCTTTGAAAAGGAGAGCGGAATACAGGTCATCGTTGTAAACGGCAACCACGATGTCAACAACTATAACGGCGTTACATTCAAAAACGGCGTCAAAGAGTCCGGCGAAGTCACCTCTCCCGAGGCGTTCCGCGAGATCTATAAGAATCTCGGACGCGACCTTGTGACGGACGAAAAAGAAGATGTCTTCACCCCCACCACAGGTCAGGCGGGTCAGCTCTCCTATGCTATAAGCCTCAAGGGCGGCTACAGACTCATCGTCATGGATACCAACAAGTATTCGTCCGATGTCACCGCCAAGGGCGACGATGTTCAGGAGACTGCGGGCAGCATCACCCCCGAGCTCATGCAGTGGGCTCTCAAGCAGTGCGAAAAGGCGAAGAAAAATGGCGAGACTATCATCGGCATGGCTCACCACAACTTCGTTCCCCACATGACCATCGAGCCCGAAATATTCTTTGCTTTCGTGCTCGACGATTGGATGGAGTGCACCGAGACTCTCGCAGACGCGGGTATGCATTTCACCTTCAGCGGACATCTCCATACCCCCGATATCGCCTCCCATGTCAGCGACAACGGCGAGACCCTCTATGATATCGAGACAACCTCTCTCACGGCTTTCCCGAACAAGTTCAGAACCGTGACCTTTGACAATACCACAGACGGCAAGACCGTTTGCGACGTCAAGTCCCACGACATTGACGAGGACGGACCCATTGTTGTAAACTTCCCCAACGGCACTTCAAAGACCTATGCCCAGCCCTATAAGGACAGCTTCTCGTTCTTCAAGACCTATGGCCCCGGCGATCTCCACAACTTCGCCATGACCATGATCGACAATGCCCTTTCCGGCATCTTCGAGGACATTCAGGAGGCCGGCGGGCTCTATGCATATCTCGAGGCTTCGGGAATCGACCTTGAGAAGATAATTATCGACGCGCTCGGCACGAACGGCTTCGAGGTCGGCAGCGTTGAGATATTTACGGTCAGCAGCAACATTATGAGCTTCATCAAGGATCTGTGCGCGCAGGTCGACGAGGCTTATATCAATAACCCCGACCATGTTATGGAGGTCATTGACGGCGTAGTCACAAAGGCTCTCAACTATCAGGTCTCCGATTATAAATGCACAAAGTTCTATGAGGCTATGGGCATGGAGAGCAAGAACGAGAAGGGCACCTTTGAGGATGCCGCTTACACCGTTCTTTACACTCTTTACAACGCCAACGAGGATATCAGCGACGACAAGTTCATGAACGATGTTCTCGACTACTTTGAGAACAGAGACGGCGCCAAGGAGTTTTTGAACTTCCTTATCGACACCCTGCTTGACGACGTTATCGAGGGTGAGATCCTCTCCACCCTCAAGTTCAACCCCGGCAAGCTCTTCCCCGCCGGCTCTGTCACCAGCCCCATAGGCGTTGTGACAGATATCATCATGCAGATTATCTTCCGCGGCAACCCGGGCTATGAGAACGTTATCTACAGTGTGCTCAACCTCCTGCCCGAGAAGTACAGCAGTCTGCGCAATATACTCAACACCGTCGTTATGGATGAGTATATGACCCAGAGCCAGTATGACAGCATCGGCTACACTGTCGGCAGAATGCTTCGCAGCCTCGTTGAGGATACGAATCCTGCCGAGAAGTCCGACCTCGATGTGACTCTCGTCTATGACGGTCCCGTCGAGCCCGAGGTCACGCAGGACAATATGCGCCTGCCCTCGAATATAGGCACAACTTTCACCGGCGACGCATCGACCGAGAGAAGCATCAACTGGTATACAAAGTACAGCCTCAAAAATTCCGACATTCAGATAGCAGAGTATTCGGAGAACCCGACCTTCACCGATAAGCTTCCCAAGGGAGTCAAGGTCAGCACGGCCTCCGAGCTCGTCAAGAGGGAGTATCCCGGCGTCGATCTCGGCATTATCGGCTTCATCTCCTACGGCATCAATGTCAACCGCCACACCGCGACCATAACCGGTCTCAAGCCCGGCACGAAGTATTGCTACAGAGTCGGCGATGCAAAGTACGGCTGGTGGAGCGGTACGGGTATAATCGAGACTGCGGACAATTCCGATTCCTTCACCTTCTTCCATGTCAGCGACGAGCAGTCGCAGAACGCTGTTCAGTACGGCACATGGGGCAAGGTAGTCGATACCGCGCTCAAGATGTTCCCCGAGGGCAAGTTCTTTGCCAGCGCGGGCGACCAGGTAGATTATACCAAGCACTTCAAGCAGTGGCAGTGGTTCTTCAATGCCTCTGAGAATATCAAGAGCACCGCTATCATGCCCGCAGCGGGCAACCACGAGAAGAGCGGATATATGCTCGACCAGAACTTTGTCCTGCCCAAGACAGTCGATCAGGACAGAGAGAGCGGCGTGTTCTATTCCTATGATTACAACAACGCTCACTTCATCGTCCTCAACACCAACAATCTCAGCGACTCCAAGGCACTCAGCGACGATCAGCTCGCATGGCTCAAGGCGGACGCCGCGGCGAGCAATGCCCAGTGGAAGATAGTCGTCCTCCATAAGGCACTCTATTCCAACGGCTCGCACTATGACGACAAGGATGTCAAGGCTATGCGTAAGCAGCTCTGCGGACTCATGCCCGACCTCGGCATCGACATCGTCCTCCAGGGTCACGACCATGTCTACCTGCGCACCGATGTCATGGACAACAATAAAGTTGTCAAGGCTGAGGAGCAGAAGATAACCTTCGGCGGCAGAGAGTACACCGCAAAGCTCAATCCCGAGGGCACCGTCTATGTCATCAGCGCATGCGCGGGTGTCAAGGACTACCAGACCAAGGATGTCAAGGATACCGACAAGCTCTTCCCGAGAGCCGAGGCTATCTACGATGCCCACAGCGCTGTGTTCTCTGCGATTACTATTGACGGCAGCAAGCTCTATTTCGACGCTTATATGCTCGACAATGAGGCAAAGGACGGCGCAACGAGAATCGACTCCTTCGCGCTCTCGAAGTCAGAGAAGGAAGAGCCCGAGAATCCCGAAAAGCCCGAAAAGCCCGAGAAGCCCGGTCTTCCCGACCTGCCCGAGCTTCCCGAAATCCCCGGTCTGCCCCATTGGCCCGGAAAGCCCGAGAAGCCGGAAGAGCCCTCAGACCCGTCGAATCCGAGCGAGCCGCTCGATCCCTCCGATCCCGCGAGCCCGATAGTCCCCTCGACGAAGCCCGAGACAAATAAGCCCGAGGGCGACAGCAAAGTGCCGAACACCGGTGCGGCGGCTCCCGTAATGCTCATTGCATTCGCAGGCGCGGCATTCGTTATCGGCTGCTCTGCAAAGAGGAAAAAAGAGGACTGATAACAGCTCTCTGATATAAAACTATAAAGACGCCCGGAGAGTTCAGACGCTCTTCGGGCGTTTCTCTATAGATTTTCACGCGCGTTTCTGCTACAATAAATTCAAAAATCACCGGAGACGATATTATGTTCAGACCTGTTCGCAGAATTAAAAACGCTCTCGGCGAAGAAGCGACAAAAGAAATTTTGCGCTCCGCCCGCCGCGGAGTTCTCGCAGTCACCGGCGACGGCGGATATCCTTACGCGATACCGATAAACTATCTCTATGACGAAGAGGCGGAAAAGATATATTTCCACGGCGCAAAAGCGGGTCACAAGGCGGACTCGATAAATAAATGCGATAAAGTGTGCTTCACGGCTTACGGGGATGAGATTATCCGTGAAGAGGTATGGGCGCCGTTCATGCGCAGCGCCGTCGTGTTCGGCAGGTGCCGCGTCATTGAAGACCGCGCTCAGACGCTGATTTTGGTCAAACGCCTCGCGATGAAATATTATCCCGACGAGCGCCTTGCGGATGAGGAAATCGCCGCTTCGGGAAAGGCTGTGCGGATGTATGAAATAGATATAGAGCACATGAGCGGCAAGGAAATTCAGGAGCGATGATTTTTTATACAAAGAAAGCGGCGAAAATTTTTGTACTTTAGTACACTTTTTTGTCGTTTATCGCTTGACTATTACCGATATAAAAAGTATAATAAAGAAGCTAATGCAAATAAATTGGAGGTAAACAAAATGAAGGTATTTATGATTGGCGGCACCGGCCTTCTCGGCAGCGCCGCAGCACGTATTTTCATTGACAGAGGCCACAGCGTCAAGTCCGTTGCTCTTCCGCCCCTTCCCGAAGGAGCTCCCATCCCCGAGGAGATGGAGATCGTAATGTGCAATATTTACGAGAAGACCGACGATGAGATCAGAGAGCTTATGGCCGGCTGCGACTGCTTCGTTTTCGCCGCAGGCGTCGACGAGAGAGTCGAATTCCCCGCACCCGTTTACGATGCTTACTACAAGTACAACATCGCTCCCCTCAAGAGACTTCTTCCCATCTGCAAGGAGCTCGGTTATAAGAAGGCCGTTATCCTCGGCTCTTACTTCTCCTACCTTGCCAAAGAGCGTCCGGATATGAAGCTCTGCGAGAAGCACCCCTATATCAGAAGCCGTATCGACCAGGAGAACGTCGCTTTCTCCTATGCCGATGACAACTTCGATGTTGCCGTTCTCGAGCTGCCCTACATCTTCGGCACTCAGCCCGGCAGAAAGCCCGTTTGGGTTATCCTTATCGAGCAGATAAAGAGAATGGACAAGCTTCCCTTCACCATGTATCCCAGAGGAGGTACAGCTATGCTTACCGTCCGTCAGGTCGGTGAGTCCATCGTCGGCGCGGCTGAGCGCAGCACCGGTGCAAAGGCATGGCCCATCAGCTGCTACAACATGAAGTGGGCTCCGTTCCTCAAGATAGTCTACGCCGCAAGAGGCATGGGCGATAACAGAAAGATCATCGGCATCCCGCCGTGGATGATGAGAATGGGACTCAAGGGCGTCGTCAAGGAGTATGCCGAGAAGGGCATCGACAGCGGTATCAATCCCATGGGTCTTCCGGATATCATGGATCTCGATCTCTTCATGCCCACCGATTATGCTTACAAAGAGCTCGGTGTTACTGAGGACGACATCAAGGCTGCTATCACCGATTCTATCAAGGTCAGCGTTGCTTCCTATGAAGGCAAGGTTAAGCTCCTTGAAATGAAGGGCGAATAATCAAAACATACACTCATTTTCGGCGGAACTTTTATGTTCCGCCGAAATAGTGCTTTTTAGAAGCTTTTATATTCCTGCCGTATTTGGCGGCGGCGCGGTCGTTTGACGGGGGTTTTTTCGTCAGGACGCACAAAGATGCGCTCTTGTTTTTGTGCGCGCTGACGGAAAAACGACCATCCGCAGACCGCTTTCAACTTTTATCATCACAAATTTTTCAGGAATGGGTGAATTCTTTTGGCAAAGAGAGAAGACGTAAGAAATATAGCCATAATAGCGCACGTCGACCACGGCAAGACTACCCTCGTCGACGAGATGCTTAAGCAGAGCGGCATATTCAGAGCCAATGAGCAGGTTCAGGACAGGGTCATGGACTCCAACGACCTTGAGCGGGAGCGCGGAATAACAATACTTTCAAAGAATACCGCCGTCCATTATAACGGCGTGAAAATCAATATCGTTGACACTCCCGGCCATGCCGATTTCGGCGGCGAGGTCGAGCGTATACTCATGATGGTCGACGGCGTGCTTCTGCTCGTCGATGCGTTCGAGGGCTGCATGCCCCAGACACGCTTTGTCCTCAAGAAGGCTCTTGCGCTCAAGAAGAAAGTACTCGTTGTTATCAATAAGGTCGACAGACCCAACGCGCGCCCCGCAGAAGTTGTTGACGAGGTCATTGATCTGTTCATCGACCTCGGCGCCGAGGAGGATCAGCTCGACTTCCCCGTTGTCTACGCTTCGGCAAGAGACGGCTATTCCTCGCTCGATCCCAATGTCCGCTCGGGCGATATGCGCCCGCTGCTCGACTCAATTCTCGAGCATATCGAAGCACCCGATGGCGACGTCGATGCCCCGCTTCAGATACTCTTCACGAGCCTTGACTACGATGATTATATCGGCAGAATCGGTGTCGGCAGAGTCGAGCGCGGCAGAGTGACTAAGAACGAGCCGATAGTGCTCTGCAAAACGGACGGCACTCAGGAGAATGTCAGGGTGTCGCGCCTCTATCAGTTTGAGGGACTCTCGCGTGTCGAGGTCGATTCCGCCGCCGCGGGCGATATCGTCTGCATCTCCGGTATCAGCGACATAAATATCGGCGAGACCGCCTGTTCTCCGGACTGCATCGAGCCGATGCCTTTCATAAAAATAGACGAGCCCACAATATCCATGAACTTCATGGTCAACGACAGCCCGTTCGCGGGCCGCGAGGGCAAGTTCGTTACTTCGAGAAATATCAGAGACCGCCTGTTCAAGGAGGTCGAGACGAACGTCAGCATGCGCGTTGAAGAGACTGATTCTACCGATACTTTCAAAGTCTCCGGCCGCGGCGAGCTGCATCTGTCAATTCTCATTGAGACCATGCGCCGTCAGGGCTACGAGTTCCAGGTTTCGCGCCCGAAGGTCATTCTCAAAGAGATAAACGGCAAGACCTGCGAGCCTATGGAGCTGCTCATAGTCGAAGTTCCCGAGCAGTATGTCGGCGCTGTTATAGAGAAGCTCGGCTCCCGCAAGGGCGAGCTTGTCAACATGGGCACGCGCGACGGCGGCGCAACTCATCTTGAGTTCCGCATCCCGTCGAGAGGACTCATCGGCTACCGCGCCGAGTTCCTCACAGACACCAACGGCAACGGTATCATGAACCAGGTGTTCGACGGCTACGAGCCCTACAAAGGCGAGATAGTCACCCGCGAGCGCGGCTCTATAGTCGTTCACGAGACCGGCGTGAGCACCGCATACGGTCTGTTCAACACTCAGGACAGAGGCAGGCTGTTCATCCCTGCGGGCGTCGAGGTCTACGAGGGTATGATAGTCGGCGAATGTGCCAAGAATGAGGATATAGTCTGCAACATCTGCAAGAGCAAGCATCTGACCAACACCCGTGCATCGGGCTCCGACGACGCGCTGCGCCTCGTGCCCTATACGGAGATGAGCCTCGAGCAGTGCATGGAATTCATAAAGGACGACGAACTGCTTGAAGTTACGCCCAAGTCGCTCAGACTCAGAAAGCGTATTCTTTCGAAAGAAAAGAGACTCAAGCAGCAGTTCAGAGGCAAGTAATCTGAAAGGGGAGACAGGAATGACACAGCGCCGATCGGTTGCTCTGGGCAGCTTTGACGGACTCCATCGGGGTCACAGGGCTGTGCTCGACCTCGCTCTCTCGTTTGAAAAAGATGGCTTCGATCCGTGCGCCCTCGTCTTTGACGAGCACCCGCTGAAAGTTGTCGGTGCTGGAGCTCCCCCGGAGCTGATGACCCCGCAGGCGCGCGACGAAATGCTCGAAAGCCTCGGTATAACCGTCAAAAAGATATCGTTCGGGCGCATCGCCGATATGTCGGCGGAGCAGTTCGTCAACGATATTTTAATCGGCGAGCTGAACGCAGGTGCTGTCTGCTGCGGATATAATTACCGCTTCGCAAAGAGCGCCGCCGCGGATTCCCGCGACCTCGAAGAGCTCTGCAAGTCGCGCGGAATTTTGTGCGCCGTGGCGGAGCGCACCGACTATAACGGTGCGGCGATAAGCTCGACGAGGATAAGAAACGCGCTTGCCGAGGGCAATATCGAAGACGCAAACGCCATGCTCGGGCGCGAATTTTCCTATAAATTCACCGTCGTCAGCGGCGACAGGCGCGGCAGGTTGATAGGCGCGCCGACGATAAATCAGCATTTCCCCGAGGGCTTCATCGTCCCGAAGTTCGGCGTATATGCTTCGGCAGTGCCGATAGACGGAGAACTGCACGCTGCGGTCACGAACATCGGACGCCGCCCGTCGTTCACCTGCGACGATCTGCGCAGCGAGACCTGTATAACCGACTTCTCCGGCGACCTCTACGGAAAAAATGTCGAAGTAAAATTGCTCAGATATATCCGCCCCGAAAGGGTCTTTGATTCGCTCGATTCGCTCGGCGACCAGATAGCCGCCGACGCGCAGACGGCGAAAGAGATTTTTAACAGCATAGAAAAATAATAACCGCAGCCGCCCGAGGATTGATCCCTGGGCGGCTGTTTTTCGATATTGGCTCCCCTGTAAGAGAACCGGCGCGGAATGAGCCGAGACTGAGTGGCTTGTTTCGCTTCGCTCAAAGTAATAAGTAAAAGTGAATAGTGAAAAAGTGCGCAATGCGGGCAGATATAATCGCCCGCGAAATCTGTACAATTTTATTGGCGCGGAATTTGTAGGGTGCGGCGACTCGACGCACCGATGCCGCGAAAGCGGCACGAAATCTTTATAAACATTTATCCTACCACATAGTGACGAATATCATAACCCGCGAAATTCGCACGGATTTATTGGTACACAGCCCCGCATCCAAAATTCAATATGGAAAACGCCTGCGCGGCATGATATAATCGATATGTAAAAGCATTTTGACACGGAAAATGCGCGGAAGTAAAACGCTTTTGATAGACACACGACTGTTTTTTGCGTAAACTGAAAGCGAAAAAAGGAGGCGCGGCAGATGGATATCGGAAAGAAGCTCAGGGACGCGAGAAATGCTGCGGGACTGACTCAGGAAAGTGCGGCGGAGTCGCTCGGCGTGAGCCGCCAGACCGTATCGAATTGGGAGACGGGCAAGACCTATCCCGATATAGTGAGCGTCATAAGAATGAGCGGCCTCTATTCCGTCAGCCTCGACTGCCTGCTGAAGGAGGAAAAAACCGTGTCAAACGATCTCAACTATCTCAACTATCTCGAAGAGAGCACAAACGTCGTCAAGAGCCGCCGCAGACTCGGAAAGCTCGTGCTCGTTGCCGCATATCTCGTCATATGGGCGGTGTCGGTCGCGTTTTTCTGGCTCGCCGTCCCCGGGTCGGACGCGGGCGCGTACGCCGTGCTCGTTATATGGGGCGCAATCCCGCTGACCACATTCGTCATCTCGCTGATCATAGGCGCAAACGGCTATTGGGGCAGAAGAAAATGGTGGGCGGTGCCTATCCTCGCTCTTATGTACACTCTCATTCCGTTTCTGACCTTCACCCTCGCCAACGCCGCTTCAACGGGCGTTTCCGCAGGCGATGTAGCGGTGAACCTCGACGATTTAATCACCCTGCCCATAGGTGCGGTCGTCTCCGCCGCCGGTCTTGCGATTGGCACTGGCATAGAGAAGCTTCGGGAGAGAAAGCTTAAAAGAAAGAATAATATCCTGACACAAGAGAGCACAAAAAGTCAGGAATAAAAAATTCCTTCGCTATATAATGTTCTTGCACAGGGAGGGAAAGCATGGACTGGATAACAGGGATAAGCAAAGCGATAGACTATATTGAGGAGCACATCACGGAGCCTACGGATTACGCGCGGGCGGCGAAAGAGGCCTGTTCGTCGTCGTTTAATTTTCAGCGCGTGTTCGCTCTGCTGTGCGGCTATACGCTCGGCGACTATGTGCGTATGCGGCGGCTCACCCTCGCAGGGGAGGAGCTGCTCTCGCCGGAGCTCGTTTGGGCTCCGGTTCTTTTTATCTTGAGGAAAGGCGGAAAGAATGTTATACTTATTGAAGAAAGCAATATTGAAAGGAAAACGCTATGAGAAGATTTTTGAAATTTTTTGCCCGTCTCTCAGCTCTTTTGCTCGGGCTTTCGCTGTGTATCTCGCCGCTCGGGGGATTTGCAGCCTATGATTTTGAATATGAGCAGGCGGTCGGCAATCCGCTCAAAGGCTTCATGCCGTTTTATAAACAGGGCGGAGCCGCCGACAGCGTGCCTTACAGTATGGAGTGGTTCTATGTTCCGCTCTCCGCGCTCATGTCCGACAGCGGCGAATACACTATCCGCGAGGGGCTTGAGCCGTATCTTGAAGAGATATCGGCGCGCGGGAATCAGGCGGTTTTCAGAGTCTATCTCGACTATCCCGGATCGGGTATCGGCGAAAAAGCCGTGCCGCAGTTCATCTGGGATATGGGTATAAAAAAAGAGCACTACGACGAATACGGCGGAGGCTGGTGCCCCGACTATTCGGACGGCAGGCTCATTGATATCCTCTGCGATTTTGTGCGCGAGCTGGCGTGTGAATACGACGGCGACCGCCGCATAGCCTATATCACAACGGGGCTTCTCGGCCACTGGGGCGAGTGGCATGTCTGCCTGCCGGAGCTCGAAGCTTCAAAAGAGCAGAAAGCAAAAATTATCTCCGCATTTGCGGAAAATTTCAAGACTACGCGCATTCTGACCCGCTATCCCGGGACTCCCGGCACGACGCGCGGCGGAAATGTCGGCTTCCACGACGATTCTTTCACCCACTCGACACTCTACGGCGAGAGCTGGTATTTTATGTCCAAGATGAAAAAGGCGCATCAGACCGGGGCCTGGAAAAATCAGCCGATCGGCGGCGAGTTCCGCCCGGAGGGGCAGTCGGCGTTCTTGTCCGGCACGCCGCTCGACGGATATCAGGACTACTCCGAGTGCGTCAATGTGACCCACTGCTCGTGGCTGATGATGGCGGGCGCGTTTGAAGAAAATCTCGGCGCGGACGAAATCGAGCGCGCCAAAACAGCTTCGGCGGCTCTCGGCTATGATTTTACTGTCACAGACGCGAGAGTGATGAAAATTTTCGGCAAAACCTATGCTTTTGTCACGATAAAAAATACGGGCGTCGCCCCGATATACTATGATCTCGGCGTGTCTTTCGGCATCGGAAACGAGAAAAATGCGCAGTGGACTAAAGCGGAAAATCAAAAGCTCTGCCGCCTTATGCCCGGAAAGAGCGCAGTATTCTCGGCGCAGATAAGCATAGACGACGGGCAGTCGCTCTTTGTCCGCATAGAAACGCCGCTCGAAAACGGCAAGCCGATACGCTTCTCCAACTCGTCCGAGCTGCAGCGCGCCGACGGGTCGCTCGAGCTCGGGAACATGATGAGGTTTTGATATGGAGAAAAAATACAAGGTCTTTTATCAGGGCTCGCTCTATGGCCACTTCGGTCGCGACCGCGCGGGAAAGGAAATCGAAATCAATAAAAGCTTTCTTTGGGGAGACGAAAGCTGGCTCGTGCCGTCTGTCTATGTTTGCGGCAAGGGACTTGTTGCAGATATGTTCAAGAAAGTGAGCGTTGACAGATTTCGTGAGTTTATAGAAAAATTCGGACTCGATGAAAACAGCGATTGTGACGGCTTTTCAGACGAACAGCAGGCTGAAATAGAAGCTGAAAATCCGCTGAACAGCGATATCTTCGCCTCAATTCAGTTCGGCGGCAGAAAAAGCGACATGGAGTTTTCAAGCTCAGACTGCTGGAATCCGCTTTTCCCCGACAGCGGTGATGCGGCGAAAGCTCTGCTCGACAGATACGGGCTCGATAAATCTTTTTGCTGGCTTGCAGTGAGGATGAGTATCCCGTGGCGCGGCAGAAAACCGAAAAAATCAGATTCCCTGACCCTGCAACTTCGCGCGGAAAAGATACCCGTCCCGGGAGCGCATTTCAAGGCGAATCGCCCCGGCGACAAGACAGAATTTATAAATCCCGTGACCGGAAAAAAGCATACGCTGACGGTTACGGCTGTCGAACAGCAGAAGTTTTCAAAGCTGCGGCATATCGGCGAAAAAGAACCGCCGCTGTGTACAATAATGAATTATGACATCTCACCGAAAATTCCGAGGGATGAGATATCCGTGAATGACCGCTCGGAGCCGGAAAAACCGCGCGGGATTATCGCTCCATGCGGCAAAGCGGCGTCGGCAATAGGCATTATCGGCGGCGCGGACGGACCGACCGTCATCGTCACATCATCGGCGAGCGGGCGAACTGCTTGCTCGTCACTGTATTATGAGCCAGAATATGAGCCGGATTGGTGCATGGTGTTTTATAAGAAGCCGAAAGATGATATTGAATTTGAACTGATATAAAAAAACGGGACTGCTATCCGCAGTCCCGTTAAGTTTATTCCGCAAGCGAGTCCATATAGTTTTTGTAGTGGGCAAAGACTATGCCCGGCTCCTGAAGGTCGGGGTTCCAGCGCTTGACCCACTCGAGGGAGAAGAAGCCGTCGAAGCCGGCTCTGTCGAGCAGGGTTACTGCATCCGCAACGGGCACATCGCCGTAGCCCATCATGCGGTATTCGACCCTTGAGCCGCGCATGACGGAGTCCTTCAAATGGACGTGCTTTATATAGGTGCCCAGCGCCGCAAAGGTCTCGACCGGGCTCTCGCTGCCGAAACGCACCGTGTGGTGGACATCCCAGAGCACGCCGCAGTTGTCGCTTCCGGCTCTGTCGAGAAAGGCGAGCATGGCCTTTGAGCTCGAAAGGTCGCCGTTGGTCTCTATCAGAGGAGTGACGCCTCTCTTCGCGCCGTACTCGCACAGCTGGCGGTAGAGCCCCGCGCCGAGCGTGAAATCGCCGACGGTGATGTGCGGCTCACCCGTGCCCATGACACGGATATATTTTACTCCGAGCTTTCTCGCAAGGTCAATGTAGCCGCACGCCTCGAGGAACGAGTCCTGCGCCCTGTCGCGCACGGCGAGCGTTGCGCCCGAGGTCAGAGAGGGAATGACAAGCCCAGTCTGAGCGATTTTTTCTTTCGTTTGCTCGATTTCGGCGTCCGAAAACTCGGGGATTTCAAGCGCGTTTATCTTGTCGCCTATACCCCTTATCTCCACGCCGCCGAAGCCTAAATCCTTAGCAGTCGCAACTATTTCTTTCAGCGTCCAGCGCGGACAGCCGAGGGTTGAAAATGATAGTTTCATCGTAACAGATCCTTTCGTAATATTCTTTTACGCAGTTTCTATTGAGTCGTCGCTCTGAAGTGAATATTTTTCGACCGCCATGTCGCGCAGAACGAATTTCTGGATTTTTCCGCTCGCGGTCATCGGGAATTCGTCCATTATCCAGACATATTTCGGGATCTTGAAGAACGCGACATTCTCCTTGTAGTAAGCCTTGATCTCATCTTCGGTCATATCCTCACCCTCTTTGAGGATGACGCAGGCGCAGACCTCCTCGCCGTACTTCTTGCTCGGCACGCCTATGACCTGAACATCCTTGACGCGGTCATTATGATAGAGGCACTCCTCGAGCTCCTTGGGATAGATGTTCTCGCCGCCGCGGATTATCATATCCTTGAGCCTGCCGGTGACCTTGTAGTAGCCGTTCTCGTCGCAGACCGCGAGGTCGCCGAAGTGGAGCCAGCCGTCCTTGTCTATCGCCTGAGCCGTGGCCTCGGGCATCTTGTAGTAGCCCTTCATTATGTTGTAGCCGCGCGCGCAGAATTCGCCTATCTCGCCTGCGGGCAGAGTCTCGCCCGTGTTCGGGTCAACTATCTTGCACTCGACTCCCGGGAACGCCTTGCCGACCGTCGCGCAGCGCGTCTCAAGGGAATCCTCCGTCGTTGTCATCGTGCAGCCGGGCGCCGCCTCGGTCTGACCGAAAACGATGACGATATCGTGCATGTTCATCTTCTCGCTGACATCGTACATAGTCTTTATCGGGCAGGGCGAGCCCGCCATGATGCCGGTTCGCATATGCGAAAAATCATATTTGTCGAAGTCCGGGTGCTCGAGCATAGCGATGAACATCGTCGGCACGCCGTGGACTGCGGTGCAGTGCTTTGTCACGAGCGCGTCCATGACCTTTTTGGCGTTGAACATATCAATCGGCACAAAGGGCGTTCCGTGGGATATGCAGGACATGAGCGCGAGCACCATGCCGAAGCAGTGGAAGAACGGAACGGTGATGCACAGTCTGTCCTCATGGGTGAACTTCATGCCGTCGCCTATCGTCTGGCCGTTGTTGAGAATGTTGTAGTGGGTGAGCATAACGCCCTTGGGGAAGCCGGTCGTGCCGGAGGTGTACTGGATATTGACGACCTCGTGGCAGTCGCACGAGTCGCGCACCGCCTCGAACTCCTCAACGGGGGTTTTCTCGGCGAGAGTATAGAGATCTTTCCAGTCGACCATGCCCGCCGGGCACTCACCCTCGCCCGCGTAGATAACGCTCTTTAAAAGCGGCAGTCTGCGGCTCTTGAGCTTGCCGGGCTCGCAGGATTCAAGCTCCGGGCACAGCTCGTTTATTATATCGATATAGCTCGTGCCCTTGTAGCCGTCAATGAGGACAATCGCCTCGGAGTCGGACTGCTTGAGCTGATAATCGAGCTCGAAAACTTTATAGCTGGTGTTGACGGTAACAAGAATACCGCCCATTTTTGCACTTCCGAAAAAGGTTAGCAGCCATGCGGGCACGTTTGTGCCCCAGATGGAAATGTGTGAACCCTTTTTAAGGCCTAGTGCCATGAAGCCTCTGGCTATCGTCTCACACTCGTCGTTGAACTCTTTCCATGTTCTGGAGTAGTCCCTGTCAGTGTAGTCGATCATGTTGTCGTCCGGGTACTTTGCCGCCATATCGGCGATCTGCTGACCCAGAGTCTTTTCAAGAAACTTCTGCTGCATTGAAATCGATCCTTTCTTCAAAAATTCGGCTCGTGCCGTTAAGTATATTTCAACCGCTCAAGCGGCGATTGGCTCAATAGGTGTGGTCGCAGATTTCGTTTATCTTGTCGCGCAGGGCAATAAAATCCTCGAACGCTGCGGGCTTTTGATTGGGGTTGCGAAGCAGCGCCGCCGGATGGAAAGTACCCATATAGAGTATACCGTTGCGGTCATAGAAAAGTCCGTGCTCTTTTGTGACGCGAAAGTCCTTCGAGATATATCTCTGGGCGGATATCCTGCCCACGCAGACGATTATCTTCGGGTGCATCAGGGCTATCTGGCTGTCGAGCCATGCGGAGCACGCCTCCTGCTCCTCGGGCAGGGGATCGCGGTTCTGCGGTGGGCGACACTTGACGGTGTTCGCGATATAGATATTCCTGTCCCTGAACAGGTCAACGGTCGCCATTAACTTGTCGAGCAGCTGACCGCTGCGCCCGACGAACGGCTCGCCTTTGAGATCCTCCTGCTGACCGGGTCCTTCGCCGATAAACATGACCTCCGCGTTCTCTTTGCCGACGCCGAAAACAACATTCGTGCGCGTCTGGCACAGACCGCACTTGCGGCAGTTCAGGCACTCCTGCCTGAGCTCCTCCCAGGTAGACATTGGCAAGCCTCCGTTTCATGTGATTATTTAGTAATTATAGCGTAGATTGTGCGGAATTAATATTTATACGGGAATAATTCTTCTTTTAAAGCCAAACAAGTATAAATTTTTTCTTTCGCATTGCAACATCCCGCGCAGATTTGTGGAAAAAATCGCAGGCGAAAAGCAGCGATTCACCTCAAATTGGGAGCTGAAAACCACGGGCTCTCGGCAGTAGACGCCGATAATTTCTCAAAAAATGCAAAAAATTCACAAATTCATGCTATACTGACCGTCGGGAGGGATGTCCGATGACTGCAAAAAAGAAAAAGCCGATAATCGCCCTCGCGGTTGTCTCGGCTCTGCTTACGGCGTTGATTCTTTGGATAATTTGGGGCAACACGGCGCTGCAGCTCAACAAATACACGGTTTCGAGCGAGCGGCTGCCCCGAGCGTTTGACGGCTGCAAAATCGCGCATATTTCGGATCTGCACAACACCGAAATCGGCAAAAACAATGAAACTCTTCTTAATATGCTGAGAGAGGCGAAGCCCGATATTATTGCTATAACGGGAGATTTGATAGATTCCCGAAAAACCGACGTTGCCGCGGCACTGAACTTTGCGGGCGAAGCGGTCAAAATCGCACCCTGCTACTATGTCACCGGCAATCACGAGGCGAGGGTATCGGAATATGACGCTTTAAAGACCGGTTTAATAAAGCTCGGTGTAACCGTGCTCGAAAACGAAAAGACGGAAGTGGAGAGAGATGGTGAAAAAATCACTCTTATCGGCGTAAAGGACCCGAGCTTCAGCTCCGACTACTTATTCCATGACGAAGAGGCGATAATGGAGTCGCAGCTGAAAGCGCTTGTTGACAAGGATGACGGCTTTACTTTATTGCTTTCCCACCGACCGGAGCTGTTTGAGGTTTACGTAACCTGCAATGCGGATCTTGTCCTAAGCGGCCATGCGCACGGCGGTCAGTTCCGCCTGCCGTTTATAGGCGGTCTGGCGGCTCCGAATCAGGGGCTGTTTCCGAAATATGACGCGGGACTGTTTTCCGAGGGAAAAACGAAAATGATTGTCAGCCGCGGCATAGGCAACAGCATTTTCCCGTTTCGCGTCAACAACAGGCCGGAGATTATTTTAATAGAATTGCAGACGGACGGAGCTTGACTTTGTCCGTTTTTTTGCCGAGCTTTTTGCAGAGCACGACAACCCGCCGCGCAATCGGCTCGATTTTGTGGCAAAACAGCCGCAGCAATAAATCTGCTGCGGCTGCCGTTCTCGCTTATTGCCTTTTTATTTCTTTCCGCGTCTTTTTCTCTTCGGCGCGGAACCTCCCGAACAGAGAATATAATCGGGCTTGAAGAAGATGCGGACTATTTTCGGGTTCAGCGTGTCCGCGTGCCGACCGGCACAGATGCTTCCCGGTATGATGCTCAGCAGGAAGAGCATGAGCGCCGAGAAAAGCGCGATGATTTTCGAGCGCTCCTCTTTTGTGTGGCGTGCGCGGACTTCGCACTCCTTCTCCTGCGTTACGAACATCTCGTTCGCTGCGCCCCGGGCGTAATATACTCTGTAATAGTCGGGGTCGTATCTCGGGCTGACCGACTGATAGCCGAGCTTCAAAACGCCGCCGTTTTTGTATTTTGCAAGAAAAGCGTCCACATCGGGGAGCACTTCGTCGTAGTGGGCTATTTTGTAGTCCATGTCGCCGCCGGTGCGTAGCCACAGCTCGTCGCCATATACCTCACAGCTGTTGAACGCGACGGTGGAATAACGAAGATCGGTTTTCGGCGTCTGCGGACTGAACTCAACGAACAGCATTATACCGAAAAGCAGAGCGGCGCCGATCGCAATTATTATGTAAACCGCGATGAATTCGCCGGGATTTGCGATGTTGCCGTTGAACAGATCTTTCTTTTTTGCCGCCCGGAGCAGCGGAATGTTTTTATGTTTCAGCTCGCGGTGACGCTTGAGAGCAAATTCGATAAATTCCTTTTTGCCGACCGCCATGCGGTCAATAGCGATTTTTTTGTCGCCGATATATATCTTGACATCCGTGTTTCTGCCATAGCCCATTATTCCGCTTATGTCGCCGTAGTTATAGGTGCGCTTGACTCCCCAGAGGTTGCTGCTGACGAATTTGTCGGCGCTGTAATATATCCGTTGGTTGAAATATCCGATGATGAGAAAAATCCCGAGCAGGGCTAAAATCGAAAATATTACGGCGGGGATTATCTCTTTAAACCGCAGAGAAAAATATATACCAACGCCCATCGCGATAACGTCGAATATCCCGACACCGAGAAATACCTTCGGCATCGTGACGCGGCCGGGCTTTGAATTTTCGCTCTCCGCGATAGCCATTATCGATTGCACAGCGGCTCTTGAGTTGTAAGTAGACATAAAATCCTCCGAATTTTCAGTATGTCTATTGTACACGGCGGGCGCGGATTTTGCAACAGATTTCAGAGCGGGCATAATTTGCCGTCGGCTGTTGACAAATGCGCTGTATTGGATTATAATACTTCAAAAATGAACTGTCTAAATTTGAAGTGAGATGATAGCATGAACATGGGAATAGACTTCCCGAAGAAACTTGCGGCGGCGTATAACGCAGTCTGCAAGCCGCTCTGCCGTGAGCTGAACATACCGCAGACGGCGTTTGATATCCTGATGTTTCTCGCGAACAACCCGGATTACAGCACCGCAGGCGACATAGTCAATGTCAGAAAGATAAAGGCGAATCTCGTCTCCGTCAATGTCGAAAAGCTTGCAAAAGACGGCTATATTGAGCGCACGAATATCGAGGGCGACAGGAGAAAAATACGCCTCTCGCTGACCGAAAAGGCTCAGCCGATAGTCGGGCGCGGAAAGCAGCTCCAACAGTCGTTTTTCGATATGCTGTTTGAAAACACGACGGACGAAATGAAAAAGAACTTCACCGAGACGGTCGGGATTATTGACCGCAATCTCGATGAGATGCTCAAAGGGTGAGAGAAATGAAAATATTTATAACAGTACTTGTAACATTCTTTGCCGGAATGGGCGCGGGACTCGGCACGGGCTTTGCCGGCATGAGCGCGGCGGCGGTCATAAGCCCGATGCTCATAACCTTCCTCGGAATGGATCCGTATATGGCGGTCGGCATCGCGCTCGCCTCAGATGTGCTCGCGAGCGCCGTCTCGGCGTATACATACGGCAAGAAAAAGAACCTCGATATAAAAAACGGACTCATTATGATGGCGACCGTCCTCACGTTCACAGTCGTCGGCAGCTATCTCGCGAGCCTGCTCCCGTCGGCAACGATGGGAAGCTTCTCGGTTATAATGACATTCCTGCTCGGAATAAAATTCATCGTCCGCCCGGTCATGACGACGAAAGAGGCGATGGAAAAAGTCCCGGCGAAAAAGCGTGCGATACAGTCCGTTATCTGCGGAACGATAATCGGTCTTATCTGCGGATTCGTCGGCGCAGGCGGCGGCATGATGATGCTGCTTATCCTCACCACAGTGCTCGGCTATGAGCTGAAAACCGCGGTCGGCACGAGCGTATTTATCATGACTTTTACCGCGCTCACCGGCGCGATATCGCATTTTGCGATAGGCGGAATGCCCGACATGACTGTGCTTATCTTGTGTGTCGTGTTCACGCTCATCTGGGCGCGCATCGCCGCAGTGTTAGCAAACAAAGCTCAGCCCAAGACCCTCAACCGCGCGACCGGCGTCGTCCTCGTCGTGCTCGGGATAGTCGTGTTCGTGTTCTCGCTGATAAAATAATATAAAATCTCCCTCGCGGAATTGCTCTGCGGGGGAGATTCACTCTGCGCATATCTTTCTGTCGGCTGATTTCATGCGCTTGCGGTCATATATTTTGCGGCTTTGCACAACGCGCGTCACGGGCGAAACCCCGTTCCACGACCCGCGCTTTGACGCATGATATTTGCGCCGCTCTTTTTTGCTCTGCTTCGAGAGCGGAACCATCTTTTTCATTTTTATTCTCCTTTCATGGGGGCAAAAAATTTGCCCGGTGTATAAAATTTTCCTTGATTTTTTCTTCGCTTTCTGCTATCTTATAGTATCACTCTTCAAGGAGGTGTTCATATGAACACGAAGTTTTTCCCGGTCATCGACCTCGCGGCAACGGGAAACAATATCCGCCGCCTGCGCATCGAACGCGGGCTGACGGTTCGGGACATCCAGAGCTATTTCGGCTTTGAGGAGCCCCGCGCCGTCTATAAATGGCAGAACGGCGAGAGCCTTCCGACTGTAGATAACCTCTACGCGCTCGGGAATCTCCTCGGCGTGCCCATGGATCAGATACTGGTTCCCGTCAAAAATATCAAAAGTTACAGCGAGCAGCAGGAAGATGCCTGCTGCTCGAGTCATTTCTATGCCCGGCTGTTCCGGATGCGTCAGAAGTCCGATGCGGCATGATCAATTTTGCGGCGCGTCGGAAAAATATTTCCCGAATGCCTGCGAATGAAGCCGGGGCTTCGATGCCGAAAGCGGCAAAAAACAAAGATATTGGGCGCGGCGTGAGTGGGATATAGAGATAGGAGCGCGTTTGCGTCAAAGCGAAAAGCGATTGAGCTTTTGGCGCGGACGGAAGCGAACATCGTTTTAATCAATAAGTAAGTAGTTGAGTTCCGGATTTCCGGGAGTTGACGTGCAGCGTTACAGTTCATCTGCACCTGAACCGATCCTGCGTTCTCTTATCCTGCCGCACCCGGAACAGCCGGGCATAAAGTCAGCGCCTGTTTTCGAGATAATTTTCGAAAGCGTCGGCGAATCCGGAGTTCACATCAAACGGGGGAGTGTAATCGACCGAGGATGTGACCATGCAGATGTCGAGCTTTGCGGACATCTCATCGGCGGCTCTGTCGAGCCTGCCGAGCTCGGCGCGGATGACATTGCGGTCGTAATTTATCGTTGTGACGCGGCGCACGTCGCAGCGGTAGGTGACCTGATTGCCGTCGGTGTTGAAGCGGTAGCCCGTGCCGCCGTTTGCAATGGTCTGCTCTGAGCTGCGGATGCCGTTCATCGTCCTGAAAATCTCGGCGACGGCCTGACGCGCGGAGTTGAGCGCGACCTCGCTGTCCATGTCTATGTCGAGATTGTTCTTCGCCCTGCGTATCGCGGCGGCGAGCGCCGACTTCTCTTCGAGAAGAAATACGAGAAACAGCGCGACATCGGTTATTTTGCCGCAGTATTCGGTCTCGGGAATTTCAACGACCGTCTCGTCGGATGCCTCCGGCATGACCTTGTGGCGCAGATTGGTGTTGGTGACTTTTGTTATGTTCGCCCTGTTGCGGAGAATATTCTCTGCCTCGCACATGAGCGCCTGGATTTTATTCTGATATCTGAATGCTTCTTTGAGATTCATATCTTTCACCTCGCTGTTTGTTATGCCGATATTTTACATCGCGGCGAAGATTTTGTCATTGAACCTGTGGTTCAAAATTATAAAATCGCTTGGCGGATTTATTGACAGAAAAATCTATTTATGTTATAAATTGTATGATTTCATGCGGTGCTGCGCCGCGCAGACAAGGAGAACCCGAATGTATTCGTTTTTGCTTGCACTTATCTATATCGCCTTTATCAGCCTCGGGCTGCCCGATTCGCTTCTCGGCTCGGGCTGGCCGGTCGTGCATCTTGAGCTCGGCGTGCCGATATCGTATATGGGCATCGTATCCATGGCCATATCCGGCGGAACGATTGTGTCGAGCCTGATGTCGGATAGGCTCAACAGAAAACTCGGCACGCGGATAGTCACGGTGATAAGCGTGTTCCTGACGGTCATCGCGCTGTTCGGTTTCTCTTTTTCGAGCCGCTTCTGGATGCTTATTGTTTTCGCCGTGCCTTACGGGCTCGGAGCGGGCGCGATAGACGCAGCGCTCAACAACTATGTCGCCCTGCACTACAAGGCAAAGCACATGAGCTGGCTGCACAGCTTCTGGGGCGTCGGGACGATAGTCAGCCCGTTTATCATGGGCTATGCGCTGACAAACAAGACCTGGAACAGCGGCTGCCGCATAGTCGGCGCGATACAGCTCGCGATAGCGATACTCCTGCTCGTGACCCTACCGGTGTGGAAAGTCAACAAGGCGACGGACGAGACGGAGAAAAAGAGCGTCGGACTCGTCGGCGCGCTGAAAATAAAGGGAGTGCCGTTTCTGCTCACAGGCTTTTTTGCCTACTGCGCAGCAGAAACGACCGCCATGCAGTGGGCGAGCACATATTTCGTTGAAGTAAAGGGCATATCCGCAGAGCGCGCGGCTACATTCGCGTCGCTTTTCTACATAGGAATCACAGTCGGGCGGTTTATAAGCGGCTTTATCACGGATAAGCTCGGCGACCGCAGGATGATAATTATCGGAACGTCCATACTTATATGCGGCGTATGCTGCCTGTTCGTGCCGATGAATTCTTATTTTCTCGCCGCCGCGGCATTCGTTGTGATAGGTCTCGGCTGCGCGCCGATATATCCGTGCATCATTCACTCCACGCCGAACAACTTCGGGGCGGAGAACTCCGGCGCTATAATCGGAATACAGATGGCGAGCGCCTATGTCGGCTCGACATTCATTCCGCCGCTGTTCGGGCTGCTCGGCAATGCTGTAAGCTTTAAGATAATGCCATTCTACCTCATCTTTTTCTTCGTTCTGATGATAACGATGATTGAGCTTACGTTCAGGATAACTGGGAAGAACAAAGTAAAATAAAATCAGCCCCGCTTCGAAAGAAGCGGGGCTTGCGTTAGATATGAAGAGCGGCGCTGTATAGAATGGCAAGAACATTTCTTCGCCGCAAACATTTTACATCTGAAACTCGTCCGCTTTATTTGCTCGTAATGGCAAGTTTCAATGAAAAAACAAAAAGCACTTGCTTTTGCAAGTGCTTTTTCTGGTTGCGGAGGCAGGACTTGAACCTGCGACCTCCGGGTTATGAGCCCGACGAGCTACCAACTGCTCTACTCCGCGATATATTCTGTTCCTCAGTGCGTTATTATATTATACACACTTTTTCAGAAATTGCAAGCCTTTTTGCATAAAAAGTTCGGATTTGCCGAAAAAATCTCCCGCCGTGTGCCTGACGGGAGATTCATACTGCTGCTTTTTGCTTTATTCTGCCTTTTCCTGCTCTGGAGCCTTCTTCTTTTTGAAGATAACGAGCTTGCTGAAGAAGTAGTTGAGGATGACCACGACGACTGCGAGGATTATTTTTGCAGCCATTTCGCCGCTGAGGTCGAAGTTTATCAGCGGAATGTGGAAAACCTTGCTGTCGAAGTGCAGGAAGTTTACGAAGATAATGAGTCCGAGCTCCTCGACGCCGAGGGAGAAGAGTCTTGCCGCGACGAACGACGGGATCTCTTTTGCGAGCACCTTGCCCTCCCAGCTCTTGCTCTCAAAGACGAACAGCTTGTTCGTGACATAGGCGAACGCGACCGCGAATATCCACGCGAGGACATTCGAGATGTGAACGCCGAGCTGAGATGATACGAGTTTGTCGAACACCATTGTGAACAGCTTGAATGCGACGAAGTTGACGAGCGTCGTCAGCACGCCAAAGACGATATAGAGTATTGTCTCTTTGTTGACTAGCTTTTTGAATATTGCCTTTAGTTTTTCCATTCTTTACACCTTTATTTCAACATCAAGTCCGAGTAGGTCGGAGTATTTGTCAAGTATCGGCTGAATCTCGTTGTCCACGAATTCCTGGGTCTGCTGGGGAGCGCGGCCGACGAAGTTTTCGGGCTTCATTATGCCCTCAAGCTCCTCGCGCGTTACGCCGAACGCGCTGTCCGCGGCTATCCTGTCGAGCAGATCGTTCTTGCCGCCCTCGACCTTGACGACTCTGCCGGCGTCCATCGAGTGAACGCGGATTTTTTCGTGCAGCTCCTGCCTGTCTCCGCCGCGCTTGACCGCCTCCATCATGATGTTTTCGGTCGCCATGAACGGCAGCTCTTCAAGCAGGTGCTTCTCTATCATCTTCGGATATACTACGAGTCCGTCCGCAACATTGATGCACAGGTCGAGTACTGCGTCGGCGGCGAGGAACGCTTCTGGGACGCTCAGACGCTTGTTTGCCGAGTCGTCGAGCGTGCGCTCGAACCACTGCGCGCCGGAGGTCATCGCCGTGTTCTGTATGTCCGCTATGATATATCGCGAGAGCGAGGCTATGCGCTCGCTTCTCATCGGGTTGCGCTTATATGCCATCGCCGACGAGCCGATCTGATGCTTCTCGAACGGCTCCTCTATCTCTTTCATGTGCTGGAGCAGACGGATGTCATTTGAGAACTTTGTCGCCGACATCGCTATGCCGCAGAGGACGGTCAGCATCTGATAGTCGAGCTTTCTCGAATATGTCTGACCGGAGACTGCGAAGCAGCTGTCAAAGCCCATCTTATCGGCTATCATTTTGTCGAGAGCTTTGACCTTGTCGGTGTCGTTGTCAAACAGCTCCATGAACGACGCCTGCGTGCCGGTCGTGCCCTTTGAGCCGAGAAGTTTGAGCTGCGAGAGCTGGAACTCGAGGTTCTGGAAGTCCATGAGGAATTCGTTGAGCCAGAGCGCCGCGCGCTTGCCGACAGTCGTGGGCTGAGCGGGCTGGAAATGAGTGAATGCAAGGCAGGGCATGTCCTTATATTCAACGGCAAATTTCGCGAGGACATTGAGCAGATTGACAAGCTCCTTGCGGATGAGCAGCATCGCCTCGCGCATGATAATAACATCGGTGTTGTCGCCGACATAGCAGGAGGTCGCGCCGAGATGGATTATCGGCTTTGCGTGCGGGCACTGCACGCCGTAGGCGTAAACATGGGACATGACATCGTGGCGGACTTCTTTTTCGCGGGCGGCGGCGACATCATAGTTTATGTCGTCCTTGTGCGCCTTGAGTTCGGCTATCTGCTCGTCCGTTATGTTGAGCCCGAGCTCCTTTTCGCTCTCTGCGAGAGCTATCCAGAGCCTGCGCCATGTTCTGAATTTGAAGTCCGGCGAGAAGATATATTTCATTCGGTCGCTCGCGTAGCGGGAGTTGAGCGGGGATTCATAGGTGTCTTTCATGCTGAGCCCATCCTTTGCCGTTTTATTTGAAGTCGTATTGACATACTATAAAATTATACGGCGAAACCCCGTCTGTTGTCAAGAAAGGCTTGCAAAATAGAGCGGTTGTGATAGAATATACATTACCGAATACAGGGAGGTGTGCCGTGGCAGCCGGAAAGAAAAGAATATATCTGCTCGACGAGCTTCGCGGGCTTGCCGTTTTCTGCATGGTGTTCTATCATGCATTTTACAGCATGTCCGAGTTCTTCAACATTGCAGTCGGAACGAAGCTGCTCGATTTCTTCACCCCTGCAGAGCCGTTTTTTGCGGCGCTGTTTATAGTCATATCCGGCATATCCTCACGCCTGTCTCACAATAATACTAAACGAGGCGTGCGCCTTTTATGCGTCGCGCTTGCGCTGACCGTCGTGACGGCTGTTATTATGCCAATGATGCATTTCGAGGGCGCGGAGATATATTTCGGAATCCTCCATCTGCTCTCGCTGTCGATGCTCATCTTCTCGGCGCTGCGCGCGGGACTTGATAAGATAAACCCGATAGTCGGCATTATAATATGTATAGCAATATATATTTTCACCTACGGCGTGTCGGCCGGCTATGTCGGCATAGCAGGGCTCAAGACTTTTAATCTGCCCGCCGTGCTCTACAGAACCAACTACTTCATGCCGCTCGGATTTTTCAACTCCTCGTTCCATTCGGCGGATTATTTTCCGCTGCTGCCGCATCTGTTTATGTTCCTGACCGGCACATTCGTCGGCGTATATGCGACGAACGGCAGATTCCCCGCGTTTACTTATCGCCAGCGCTCAAAGGCTCTGTGCTTCCTCGGACGCCACGCGCTCGTGATATACATAGCCCATCAGCCGATCATCTACGGCATACTCTGGGTCATTGAAAAGATCATAGCAAAATAACAAGTTTCTCATATAAGCGCTTTTGTAGGGGTCGGCGACCTCGACGACAGGAAATGCCCAAAAGTCTCAATCCCAGCAATAAAAGGCAGATCCGATTTTATTGATAATCGATGCGTTGTCCATGCGGACGATGCATATACTAAAAGATATTCAACAGATATATAACCGAAAGGAAGTTTTAAAATGAGTGAAGAATGCACCCACGATTGCTCAACATGCTCATCAAAGTGCTCTGAAAAAGACCTGCGCGTTCCGTGCGGTCAGTTCAGCAACGTTAAAAAAGTTATCGGCGTAGTCAGCGGAAAGGGCGGCGTCGGCAAGTCCCTTGTGACGAGCCTGCTCGCTTCTGCTATGCAGGCGCGCGGACACGCGACCGCTATAATGGACGCCGATGTCACCGGCCCGTCCATCCCGAAGTCGTTCGGTCTCCACGGCAACGCCGTCGGCGACGAGCGCGGACTCCTGCCCATGGAGAGCAAGACCGGGATAAAAATAATGTCAGTTAACCTCCTGCTCGAAAAAGAGGATGCACCGGTCGTCTGGCGCGGACCTGTTATTGCCGGAGTTATTCAGCAGTTCTGGTCGGAGGTCGTCTGGGGTGATGTCGACTATATGTTCGTTGATATGCCTCCCGGAACGGGCGATGTGCCGCTGACCGTTTTCCAGAGCCTGCCCGTCGACGGAATAATTATCGTCACGACCCCGCAGGATCTTGTCACAATGATAGTCAAAAAGGCTTTCAACATGGCAAAAATGATGAACATCCCCGTACTCGGACTGGTCGAGAACATGAGCTATGTTCTCTGCCCGGACTGCGGCAGGCAGATAAAGGTGTTCGGCGAGAGTCACATCGACGAGACCGCCAAGGAGCTCGGAGTGCCCGTGCTCGGCAGGATCCCAATGGAAGAAAAGACCGCGAAGCTCGTTGATGAGGGTGCGGCGGAGCTTGTCGGCGACAAGTATGTAAAGGACGCCGTCGAGGCTATAGAGAAGCTGTAAAAAATATTGAATAGCAAAAATCCGCCGAAAAAACATTCGGCGGATTTTTCTCTCTGTGTTATTATTTGCTTTGAAGTCGAATGACTTCGCTGAGTCTCGAAGAGCAGTCTTTGCAGACTCGCTTGCCGGAAAACTCGATCGTGTCGTCGGACGAGCCGCAGAAGATACAGCGCGCGGCATATTTGCGGATAATGATCTGATCTCCGTCCGCAAAAAGCTCCACCGCGTCCGCGTTGGGCTCAAGCGCGAGCCTGCGCCTGAAATCCTTTGGCAGTACGATGCGTCCGGTCTCGTCAATCTTTCTGACGATACCCAATGATTCCATTTTTAAAGACCTCCTATATTTGACCTATACCCTATTTCGACTCCATTGTACCATTTTATGGCAATACTGTCAATGATTGAGAGAAAAATTTAAAATATAAATGTAATTTGCGGAAATGGTTCGATGCGCGAAATATATTGTTTGAAAATGAGTTGAAATTTGCGACCCGAAGTTGACATTCCGGGGCGCGGGATTCTATAATGATAACAACAAAAGTTAAGGTAAGGGATAAGCTTTGGAAGATTTGAAGGAATTTATATTTGAAAACAAGCCGACTGAGAGTTGCCATGCCTCGACCGTTCTGCCGCTTGACGACGGCAGAGTTGTCGCCGCGTGGTTTGCCGGCACAAAAGAGAGTGCCGACGATGTCGATATCCTGACGAGCGTGCGCGGCGAGAACGGCTGGAGCGAGCCCGTGAGGGTCAGCGCGGACGTGAAGGTTCCGCACTGGAACCCCGTGCTCTTTGAGCGCGAGGACGGAAAAATCATACTTTTTTTCAAGGTCGGCAAGAAGATACCGATGTGGAAAACATATTTTTCGCTCTCCGATAACGGAGTCGATTGGACTGAGCCCGCCGAGCTCGTGCCCGAAGACATCGGCGGAGGCAGAGGACCCGTCAAGAATAAGCCGATAAGACTCAGAAGCGGCAGAGTAATAGCGCCCGCCTCGGATGAGAGAAACACGCTCTGGGTCTGCTTTGTTGATATCTCGGATGACGACTGCCGCACCTGGAAGCGGATGCGCACCGTGCCGACAAAGTCTCTGAGGGGCTTTTATGTTCCGATGATTCAGCCGACTCTGTGGCAGAGCGAGGACGGCGGCGTGCATATGCTGACAAGAACCTCGCGCGGCAGGATATACCGCAGCGATTCGTCCGATGAGGGCGAGACATGGTGCATGGCTTACCGCACGAAACTGCCCAATAACAACAGCGGCATCGACCTTGTCGGAGCCGAAAACGGGAAGCTTTATCTCGTGTGCAACCCGGTGAAGAAGAATTGGGGCAGCCGTTCGCCGCTCGATTTATTAGTCTCGGAGGACGGCGGAAAGACTTTCACCCGGCTCTTGCGCCTTGAGGACAGAGAGGGCGGCGAGTTCTCCTATCCCGCGATAACCGAGCGGGACGGAATCCTGCACATAACCTATACCTATGACCGCGAGTATATCGCCTATAGGCAGATAAAGATATAATAAAACCCCGGAGCTTTTATCAAAAACTCCGGGGTTTATACTTTTGTCTTATTTTACTATCAGGCTCTTGCCTGTCATCTGCTCGGGCTGGGGGAGATGCATTATCTCGAGCATGGTCGGCGCGATATCGCCGAGCTTGCCGCCCTCGCGGAGCTTGCAGGGATAGCCGACAACAACGAACGGAACGGGGTTCGTCGTGTGCGGGGTGAAGGGCTTGCCGTCGTCGCCTATCATGCGGTCTGCGTTGCCGTGATCCGCAGTGATGAGCGTTACGCCGCCCTTGGAAGCGACGAGGTCAACGAGTCTGCCGACGCAGGCGTCGACCGCCTCAACAGCCTTGACGGCTGCATCGAATACGCCGGTGTGACCGACCATGTCGCAGTTTGCGAAGTTGAGGATTATCGCGTCGTAGATGTCCTCGTTTATCTTCTCAACGAGCGTGTCGGTGACTTCATATGCGCTCATCTCGGGCTTGAGGTCATAGGTCGCAACGTCGGGGGAGTCGATGAGGATTCTGTCCTCGCCCTCGTAGACCGTCTCTTCGCCGCCGTTGAAGAAGAATGTGACATGGGCATATTTTGTGAACTCGGCGATTCTCAGCTGGCGAAGACCCGCCTTGCTGAATACCTCGCCCAAGGGCATGTCTATTCTCTCAGGCTTGAATGCGACTTCGACGTTGGGCATCTCCGCCTCATACTGAGTCATGCAGACATAGAAAACTTTAGGCTCTTTCTCGCGCTTGAAGCCGTCGAAATCGGGATCGACAAAAGCTCTGGTAATTTCACGCGCTCTGTCGGGACGGAAATTGAAGAACACGATGCTGTCGCCGTCCTTGACGGGCTCGGCATCCTTGCTGACGCAGGGGACGATGAACTCGTCGGTCACGCCGTCGGCATATGACTTCTCCATCATTGCGGCTGCGTCTTCAAACTTCGGAGCATCAAGGCTTGTCATGGCGCGATAGGTCTTTTCGACTCGGTCGAACTTGCGCTCTCTGTCCATGGCGTAGTAGCGTCCCTCGACAGTAGCTATCTTGCCCACGCCTATCTCCTTCATCTTCTGCTCAAGCTCCTCGATGAAGCCCTTGCCGGAGGTTGTGGAGACATCGCGTCCGTCCATGAGGCAGTGGACAAAAACTTTTTCGATGCCGAAATCTTTTGCCATCTTCAGCAGCGCATAGAGGTGGGTGTTGTGGCTGTGGACGCCGCCGTTTGAGAGCAGACCCGCGAGATGAAGCGCGGAGTTGTTCTTCCTGCAGTTCTCCATGGCGTCAACGAGAGCGGGATTCTTGAAGAACGAGCCGTCCTCGATAGCCTTGGTTATGCGCACGAGCTCCTGATACACAACGCGGCCGGCGCCGATGTTGGTGTGGCCGACCTCGCTGTTGCCCATCTGTCCGTCGGGCAGACCGACATCGAGACCCGATGCGCCGATATATGTCATCGGATTTTCCGCGAATATTCTGTCGAGATTCGGCTTCTTTGCCGCGGCGATAGCGTTGCCGTAGGTGTCGGGATTCTTGCCGAAGCCGTCCATGATGCAAAGAAGCACAGGCTTTTTACTCATTTTAACTTTCCTTTCAATTACCGCCGGTTCGGCATGTGACCGACCGGCGGCAAATCTTGTTTATTTTGCGCTTGCGGCGTTGACTATAGCGGTGAACTTCTCTGCGACGAGCGAAGCTCCGCCGATAAGACCGCCGTCGACATCGGGCTGAGCGAGCAGCTCTGCGGCGTTCTTGTCGTTCATCGATCCGCCGTACTGGACAACGATAGCGTCCGCGGCGTCCTTGCCGTAAAGTCTCTCGATAAGAGAACGGATAACGGCGCAGACCTCGTTCGCCTGCTCGGGAGTTGCGGTCTCGCCCGTGCCGATAGCCCAGACGGGCTCGTAGGCGATGATGATGTTCTTGAGCTCATCAGCGGATACGCCGCCGAGAGCTATCTCGGTCTGCGCGCTGACTATCTGAGAGGTGATGCCGTCCTTGCGCTCGGAGAGGACTTCGCCGACGCAGAGGATGACTTTCAGACCCTCGTTGAGAGCGGCTCTGACGCGGTTGCGAACGGTGACATCGGTCTCGCCGAAATATTGTCTGCGCTCGCTGTGGCCTATGATAACATAGGGCACGCCTGCTGCCTTGAGCATCTTCGCGCTGACTTCGCCGGTGAATGCACCTTTCTCTGCCCAGTGGCAGTTCTCGGCACCTATCTGTATGTTGCTGCCCTTTGCAGCCTCAAGAGCCGCATAGAGATCGATATAGGGGACACAGCAGACGACCTCGCAGTCGGCGTCCTTTACAAGGGGCTTGAGAGCCTCGATGAGAGCGGTAGCCTCTGCGGGAGTGTTGTTCATTTTCCAGTTGCCCGCGATAACGGGTTTTCTGAGCTGCTTATTCATTCTGAAACTTCCTTTCTTCCTGAAAAATCCCGCGGGTTTGCCGCCCGCGGGCTTAAAATTTGCAGATAATTATTTGTCGTTGAGCGCAGCGATGCCGGGCAGCTCCTTGCCCTCGAGGAACTCAAGAGATGCGCCGCCGCCGGTGGAGATGTGGCTCATCTTGTCGGCGAAGCCGAGCTTCTGAACAGCAGCTGCGGAGTCGCCGCCGCCGATGATGGAGATAGCGCCGCTGTCAGCAACAGCGGTTGCAACGGCAATGGTGCCGCCTGCGAAGTGATCCCACTCGGCAACGCCCATCGGGCCGTTCCAGATAACGGTTCCGCTGCCCTTTATGGCGTTTGCGAACAGCTCGCGGGTCTTGGGACCGATGTCCATGCCCATCCAGCCGTCCGGGAACTCGTCGGAGTTGATGGTCTTGTACTCGGCGTCCTCGGCAAACTCGTTGCTGATAACGTTGTCGATGGGGAGAAGGAATTTGACGCCCTTGTCAACAGCCTTCTGCATCATTTCCTTTGCAAGCTCGACTTTATCGGCCTCGAACAGGGAGGTGCCGACATGGTAGCCCTTGGCGACAAAGAAAGTATAAGCCATGCCGCCGCCGACGATAAGGGTATCGACCTTATCGAGGAGGTTGTTGATGACACCGATCTTGTCGGAGACCTTTGCGCCGCCGAGGATAGCGACGAGGGGTCTCTTCGGATTCTCGAGAGCGCCGCCCATGAACTCGATCTCCTTCTGGATGAGGAAGCCGCAGACTGCCGGCAGATAGTCGGCAACGCCGGTCGTGGAGGAGTGAGCTCTGTGAGCCGAACCGAAAGCGTCGTTTACATAGATATCCGCAAGGGAGGCGAGAGCCTTCGAGAATGCGGGATCGTTCTTGGTCTCTTCTGCGTGGAAACGCACGTTCTCAAGGAGCATGACTTCGCCGTCCTTGAGATTAGCGGCAAGCTCTTTTGCGCTGTCGCCGATAACGTCCTTAGCCATCTTGACATCCTGACCGAGAAGCTCGGAGAGTCTTGCGGCTACGGGAGCAAGGGAGAACTCGGGCTTGAACTCACCCTTGGGTCTGCCCAGATGGGAGCAAAGGATAACCTTTGCGTGATGATCGATAAGATATTTGATAGTGGGGAGGGAGGCAACAATTCTCTTGTCCGAGGTGATTTTGCCGTCCTGGAGCGGGACATTGAAATCGCAGCGTACCAGCACTCTCTTGCCGGAAACGTCGATATCCTTAACTGACTTTTTGTTAAGTGCGCTCATTTTGATCGTCCTTTCAAAAGTTGAATTTGCCAGCTTTTTACGCTTGCACCACTGATTATTTTATAACATAAATGTAAATATTTCAAGTGTATTTGTATGTATGATACCATGTAAAACAGGCAATTATCCCAAAAGTTTTTATATTGTTTTGCCCGAACCGATTCTTCTTGACTTTGAAGAGCTTATCTGATAAAATATTGAGCGTCAAAAAGCATATACGCCTCCTTAGTTAAATGGATATAACAGCCCCCTCCTAAGGTTGCGTTACAACGGTCACCTCAAAAAAACTAAATAAGGGATTGCAGTTCGACTTTGGTCGGGCTATAATCATATATCAGACACGTCCATATAGCTCAGCTGGATAGAGCACACGCCTCCTAAGCGTGGGGTCGGAGGTTCAAATCCTCTTATGGACGCCAGTGAACAACGCCGAAAGCCTTTGTTTTCAAGGGTTTTCGGCTTTTCTTATATGAAAAGGCACGAAAAAGCTCTTTCACTGTATGAGATAAAATTCTACTCCAAAATTTGATTTTTGACAACCCCTCCAGAATCGAACGGTTGTTATAAGACAAAATCGCCAGCTAATTTTTAGCAGAAAACGGGCTGTTCTTGCTAATGAAAATGCCCTTCCTGCTAATCAGCCCCAAAATCGTGCCAAAAATCCAGCTAATCAAAAAAGGCGGATGTTTTGAGTACCATGCAGTTATAGCAGATAAAATTGAATATCGTTATATACATAGAGCGTCTATTTGCCCCGCATCGGGAATGGATAGGCGCTCTTTTTTTATGCCCAAAACCATGGGCAAATACAAGAGATTGGAGGTGTTTCATTTGAGCAAGCCTGTTTATACCGCAGACAAGCCGAGCGACTGTCATTACTGCTACTTCTGGACGAATGGCAGAAAGGGTTGCCGTCTGGGTAGAAATAATTGCTACTACTTAATCTCTTTGCCACCGAAACCCAAGTCGGAATGTGATGGCTGTCCCTATGGGAGAGATCACCCGTGCATTGGCTGGTGTACGAAGAAGGTTATGCGTGAAGTGGGGCTTCGTTGATATGGATGTGTATGAACAGGAATACCGCTTCTGCTATTTTACCCGATGTCCTTACGAAAAGACGGATACGACTTTCCGCAGCATTCCGCTGACAACAGAAAGTTTTCCGCAGAAAGAAGGTGGTGAAGCCGTGTGAGTTTTGATTATTTTTACGGTCAGCAATCCGATCTATTCACATTCTATCGAGTTCCGAAGGTGTTGTTCACGAACGAGAGGTTCTGGAATATTTCTGCCGATGCCAAGATGCTGTATGGCATTTTGCTTGACCGCATGAGCCTGTCTGCCAAGAATGGTTGGATAGATAAAAACGGTCGAGTGTATATCATTTTTACAATCGACGAAGCGAAGATGGCTCTGAACTGTGCTGAACAAAAGGCTATCAAGCTGCTCAGTGAACTTGAGAAGAAAGCAGGATTGATTGAACGTAAGCGCCAGGGTTTGGGAAAGCCCAACCTGATCTATGTGAAGAACTTTATCTCTGCTGTGGATTCACAACTCTTGAATTGTGAAAATCACAATTCTGGAACAATGGAAATCACAACTCAAGAACTTCCGAAATCACAATGTAATAATACTGATATTAAAAATACTGAATTTAGTGATACTGATTCTATCTTTCCTTCCGGAAAGGGTGGAATGATAGACGAGAATGACCGGTATCAAGAATACTTTGATTATTTCTCGGATCAGCTCAGTATGGATTTGTTGAAGAAGGATTACCCTTACGATTTCGAAATGCTGGATAACATTCTGGAGTTGATCGTTGAAACAGTTTGCACGAAGCGACCGTTGATTCGCATTGGTGCAGAGGAGCGTCCGGCAGAAATTGTCCGCAGTCGGTTTATGAAACTGAATGTCGAGCATATTCGATATGTTATGGACTGCTTCAAAGAGAACACCACAAAGATTAGAAATATCCGTCAGTATATGCTGACTACGATATACAATGCGCCGACGACAATAGACACCTACTACGATGCTCTTGTTCGGCACGATATGTCACACGGATATTTGGAAGGAGGATTTAAGAAATTGAAAATGAAGCGAGAGGAAGGAGAGTGACGAAAAATGTCGAAAAAAGCAACCATCATTGCGGTGGTCAATCAGAAAGGAGGAACCGGCAAGACCACCACCACCGAAAATCTGGGCGTTGGCTTGGCACTTGAAGGGAAAAAGGTGCTTCTGGTAGACACCGATCCCCAGGCTTCCCTGACAGTCAGTTTGGGTAATCCCTGCCCGGATGATCTGTCTACGACACTTTCCGATTTGATGGGAAAGATTATGATGGAAAACCCCATTGCTCCCGGCGAAGGGATTCTTCATCATCCGGAGGGCGTTGATCTGGTACCATCCAACATCGAACTGTCAGGTATGGAGGTAGCACTGGTCAATGCCATGAGCCGGGAAACCATTCTCCGGCAATACCTGGATACGGTCAAACAGAACTATGATTACATTCTTCTGGACTGTATGCCGTCTCTGGGTATGCTGACCGTCAATGCGTTGGCAGCTGCCGACAATGTGCTGATACCGGTTCAGGCAGCATACCTTCCTGCAAAGGGTCTGGAACAGCTGCTTGGAACCATTAACAAGGTCAAGAGACAAATCAACCCGAAATTGAGGATTGAGGGTATTCTTCTGACTATGGTAGACAGCCGTACCAACTATTCCAAAGACATCAGCAATCTGATTCGGGAGAGCTATGGAGGAAAGCTGAAGGTTTACAAGACAGACATTCCCCGCTCTGTTCGTGCAGAAGAAATCAGTGCCGAAGGACACAGTATTTTTAAGCATGATCCAAAAGGAAAAGTGGCGGATGCTTACCGAGTCTTGACGAAGGAGGTGTTAAACAATGCAGAGAAAAGGCGCAAACATCAGCTTGAAGGGGTACGATGATATTTTCTCGACCGAGCAATCCAGAGCCGAATCTCAGCAGGAACGAGTGCAGGAAATTCCGCTTTCTGAATTGCACCCTTTCGAGGGACACCCCTTCCGTGTGGTTGATGACGAAGAAATGATGAAAACGGCGGAGAGCGTCCGAGATTTCGGAGTTCTCACCCCGGCGATTGTCCGTCCTGACCCCGATGGTGGTTATGAAATCGTTTCTGGTCACAGGCGGCACCGGGCATCGGAGCTTGCGGGCAAGGAAACCATGCCTGCGATTGTTCGTGACCTGGACGATGATGCAGCCATTATTCTGATGGTCGATGCGAATTTGCAGAGGGAAACCATTCTTCCGAGCGAAAGAGCATTTGCCTACAAGATGAAGCTGGATGCGATTAAACATCAGGGCGAAAGGACAGATTTAACTTCTGGACAACTTGTCCAGAAGTTGTTGTCAGTAGAAAAAGTGGCTGAAGGAACCGGTGAAAGCTACAAGAATGTTCAACGCTATATTCGTCTAACCGAACTGATTCCGGAACTGTTGGATATGGTGGATACGGGTCAGATCAAATTCAATCCTGCGGTGGAGCTTTCCTATCTGGCAAGAGAAGAACAGCAGGATTTTCTTTCTGCAATGGATTATGCTCAAGCAGCTCCTTCCCTTTCGCAAGCACAGCGAATTAAAAAGCTCGCACAGGAGGGCGAGTGTACGCTGGATGCGATGTGCGAGATTATGAATGAGATCAAGAAGGGCGAGCTGGACAGAGTAACCTTCAAAACGGATTCGTTGCGAAAATACTTCCCGAAGTCCTATACCAACAAGCAGATGGAGGATAAAATCATTCAGCTTTTGGAACAGTGGCAGAAAAAAAGAGAAAAATCTATGGAAAGGTAAGGTGAAAAAATGTTTACACCCAAAAACATTCAGGGCGCTTTGGAAGAACTCTACGACCTTTGCGATCCTGATTATATGGTAGATATGCTCGTAAATTACAGTGAGGAGTTCGATGATATTTCTCCTACGCTTCTGGCAAAGTCGTTCCAGAAAAATGCCGAGATGGTTAGCGAGTATCGAGTATTGTCCTCTGCTGGTGATGGGATCGACTATCAGGGAACGGTACTTCTGAACAGCAGAGCCGTGCGTCTTCTGTCCTATGTAGAAGATATGAGCGGCGATGAAAAAGTTCGCACGATTCAGAGCAAGGAGCTGTGGTTAGCAGAAGATATGGCCTTCTATGTGGTGTCCTGTATGTCCACGATTACGATGGACAAGGAAGAAGCCATTTGTCTTAACGAACACCGCAGCGTAGTTACTACGGTGGAATGCGAGGACGATATTTTCTTCGACATGGGTTCCCTGATTTGTGAACTGGACGATATTTGCTTGTTCGAGCTTTTAGCCGATGTGGATGCGACTATTTATGAACTGTAACAGGTTCATGGATGGTCGCTTTTCTTATTTCCAAAGAAACGGAGGTATCGAAACTTGAAAGAATACGATGTGAAGATTACCGAAACCTTGGAGAAAACGGTTACGGTGCAAGCAGAATCTCACGATGCGGCAGAGGAACAGGTTAGAGCCGCTTATTACAATTTGGAGTACATTCTGGACTCCGAAAACTTTACCGGTGTTGCGTTCGGCACGACCGAGGAACGGGAGGTTCAGAAAGAACAGGCAGATACCATGAATGTGTTGCTGGTAAAGCCGTTTATGTATCCGCAGGCTGTGCAGATCGGCTGTGAGCTGGAGGATTTGCAGAAAGCCGTAGGTGGCGATATTGAGGCAACTTATCCGTTCAATGAGCCGGTTGCACTGGTCATGCACGATGAGGGTAAGCTCGTAGGCAAAGACCTGAACCGTGCGCTGCGTGATGATGACGGCGATATTTATGATATTATCGCCGGAGATTTCCTGGTGGTTGGTTTGGGTGAGGAGGATTTTTGTTCTCTGTCCCCGGAACTGATGAAGCAGTTTGAGGAACACTTTCATCAGCCTGAGACTTTTGTACGCATGGGACGCAGCATTATGGCGCTTCCCCTGCCGGATGACATGGTGAAGAAAGAAGATGCACCTGTCAAAGCTGATTCGGTTCCCCACAAAAGCAACCCTGACCGAGATGTTCTGTAAGGAGGTTCTTATGCAAAGAAATTCGACGATTGGAGAGCTGATGGAGCGAAAGCGGATTCAGGATGGTGCCAAGGAGTACCAGGGACATACCTATATGGACTTGGCACGATTTGATGAAGCCACCAAGCACATGATTATTTTCGATGTGCTGACCGATGAATCGCCTGTCGGTTGGAAAGGCGAAAGAAATCGCCTGTATTTGAGCAATGTGGGTTATCAGAAGGCTCTGGATAATCAGAAAGCTGGCAATATCAAGATTATCAGCCATGCCAATGTTGCCAAGGGCAATCTGTATTACGACCACAGAGATATGGCACGATAATCTGTTCACTCTACTGCTTGCAGGAGGTGATGAATTATGCAGGAAGAAGTTGAAAACAGGACAGTAAACCTGGCGATCAGCACTACCAAGCTGACGGGGCGCACTATCATTGCCGGTATCCGCAAGTATTTGCAGCACCGGGAAAAAGTGAAGATGAAAAAGGCACGAGACCCTGCCGTTCATGGAAAGCAATCCGTGAAACAGCTTTTGGGACAGAATCAGGGTGCTACGAATGTTGAGATCGACAAAGAGAGTATCCGTGATTTTGAAAAGCTCGCCAAGAAGTACGGCGTGGACTTTGCCGTAAGAAAAGATAAGTCCGTTGATCCTCCCCGTTTTCTTGTTTTTGTCCGTTCCAAAGATGCAGATGCTTTGGATGCAATCTGCAAGGAACATCAAGCAAGAGCATTAACCAAGAATGAAAAGCCGAGCGTTCTGGCGCAGCTGAAGAAGTTCAAGGAAATTGTCGCAGCGATTCCGAAGAAGGTTCGAGAGAAGAAACAGGAGCGTGATCTGTAATGGATAAGAGAAAAATTAAAAAGCTCCTGATTCTGAATTTACCGTATTTTCTGGTAGGATTGTTCGCTACGAATTTAGGAGAAGCATGGAGATTGGCTGAGGGTGCAGATTCATCTGCGAAAATCCTCAGCTTTTTTAATGCCCTTCCGATAGCCCTGAACAATCCGTTACCCAGCTTTCACCCGTTGGATTTGCTGATTGGTATTCTCTGCGGCGCAGTACTTCGGCTGGCTGTCTATCTAAAAGGCAAAAACGCAAAGAAGTACCGACACAATGTTGAGTACGGTTCTGCTCGTTGGGGAACGGCAAAAGATATTGAGCCGTTTATTGCACCAAAGTTCGAGGACAATGTGATCCTGACAAAAACGGAGCGGCTGATGATGAGCAATCGCCCGAAGAATCCTGCCAATGCCCGAAATAAGAATGTTCTGATTATCGGCGGTTCGGGTTCCGGTAAAACTCGCTTTTGGTTGAAGCCAAACCTTCTCCAGATGCACAGTTCCTATGTGGTCACTGACCCCAAAGGCAGCATCGTGATTGAGTGCGGCAACGCCCTTTTGAAGCATGGCTACAACATCAAGATTTTCAACACCATCAACTTTCAGAAGTCGATGCACTATAACCCATTTGCCTATATCCATTCAGAAAAAGACATTCTGAAACTGGTGACAACGCTGATTGCCAACACAAAGGGCGATGGAAAAGCAGGTGACGAGTTCTGGACGAAGGCGGAAACGCTGCTCTACTGTGCCTTGATCGGATATATCCACTATGAAGCCCCGGTTGAGGAACAGAATTTCTCTACCCTGATTGAGTTCCTGAACGCAATGGAGGTGCGGGAAGATGATGAGGAGTTCCAGAACCCGGTGGATCTGATGTTTGAAGCCCTGGAAAAGAAAAAGCCGAATCACTTTGCAGTCCGTCAGTATAAAAAGTACAAGTTAGCCGCCGGCAAGACCGCTAAGTCGATTTTGATTTCCTGCGGCGCTCGTCTGGCTCCTTTTGATATTCAGGAGGTCAGAGATGTGACTGCCTATGACGAGTTGCAGCTGGATACCCTCGGAGATCAGAAAACGGCGCTCTTTCTGATTATGTCAGATACGGATGCGACCTTTAATTTTTTGATTTCCATGATTTACACACAGCTGTTCAACTTGCTGTGTGAGAAAGCAGATGATGTGTACGGCGGCAGACTGCCGGTTCATGTGCGCTGCCTGATTGATGAGATGGCAAACATCGGTCAGATTCCCAATCTGGAAAAACTGGTAGCGACAATCCGAAGCCGTGAAATATCGGCTTGCCTTGTTCTCCAGGCACAATCACAGCTGAAAGCCATTTATAAAGACAATGCCGATACCATCATCGGCAACATGGATTCCCGAATTTTCCTGGGCGGTTCTGAGCCAACCACGCTCAAAGAATTGAATCAGGCATTGGGAAAAGAAACCATCGACACTTACAACACCTCCAACACCAGAGGCAACAGCCCGTCTTACGGACAAAATTTTCAAAAGCTTGGGAAAGACCTTGCGAGCGTAGATGAGCTTGCGGTTCTGGATGGCAGCAAGTGTATTTTACAGTTGCGTGGTGTCAGACCGTTTCTTTCTGACAAGTACGATCTGACGCAGCACCCCAATTATAAGTACACATCAGACTTTGATAAGAGAAATGAGTTCAATATTGAGCAGTTTCTGAGTCGAAGGTTGAAGCTCAAGGCAGGTGATGAGTTTGTGGTAGTCGATGCGGATTAAGGAGGTTTCTGTTTGAAAAATCTGAAAACGGTATCCGCCCTGGTTAAGAACATCTTGGAACACGACCACAAGGCAAGAAATACCGACAATCATTTGTACCTGAAGGTACTGGAACACTATTCCGGTCTGCGTGGCATCGACATTCATGCCATGACGGTTCCTGTGTTTTTGAAGGAACTGGATAGACGCAGCTTTCCGGGGTTTGAAACTGTCCGCAGAAGCAGACAGAAAGTGCAGGCAACCTACCCTGACCTTGCTCCCAGTGAAGCCGTAGGCAAACGCAGAGCAAAAAATGAGGTTGTATATCGAGAATTTGCAGAAAGCGAGGTGTAAAAAATGACTTGGTGGATCACGGATACCTCTATTGGGCAGCGTTTGAAGTTTATTAGACGATTTCGCCGCCTTACCCAGAAAGAGCTTGGACTCCTGATGGGGTATTCCGAGAAAACAGCGGATGTCCGTATTGCTCAGTATGAGAAAAACGCTCGAACCCCTAATGCAGAAACCACAGCGAAACTCGCAGAGGTTCTGAAGGTTTCACCTGCCGTTTTTTCACCGACGATTTGTGCTTCTCGTGAAGATTTGTTGCAGTCAATGTATTGGCTGTTTCTTATGAAAGGTGGTGGTGATATATATGATTGTGAAACTGAATATGCAAGAAGCAGAATGGAACAGAAACTTGGCGTGATAACCGTCGAGGAGTTCCTTGAAAAGATTCTCGCAAACTAAGCCTTCCGTCCGGTTTTGATACCGGTAGTACGGAGGGCTTTTTCTATTCTCAAAACAATTTCAAATTTTAGGAGGAAAATATTATGGCATTTTTCAATAGCGCAGTAACCGTTCTTCAGACTCTCGTTATCGCTCTGGGCGCAGGTCTTGGCATCTGGGGTGCAATCAATCTGCTTGAGGGCTACGGCAACGATAACCCCGGCGCCAAGTCCCAGGGCATGAAGCAGCTCATGGCTGGCGGCGGTGTTGCCCTCATCGGCACCACCCTTGTACCTCTGCTCTCCGGACTGTTCGGTTAATCACAAAACAAGGAGGTAATCGCCTTTGGACAGCATACTCCAACAGATCACAGACTGGCTGAAAGAAATGCTCGTTTCAGCCATTATGGGAAATCTGTCGGGGATGTTTGAGTCCGTCAACAACCAGGTTGGCGAGATAGCAACCTCCGTTGGCATGACCCCGGCGAATTTTTCGCCGGGTGTCTTTGCCATGGTACGAAACATCTCCGAGTCAGTGATTATCCCAATCGCAGGCTTGATTCTGACTTTCATTGCCTGTTATGAGCTAATTCAGATGATTATTGACCACAACAATCTGGCGAATTTTGAAACCTGGATCTTCTTCAAATGGGTGTTCAAGACTTTTGTTGCGGTCATGTTAATCACAAACACATTCAATATCACGATGGCTGTGTTCGATGTGGCACAGCACGTTATAAACGCAAGCGCCGGTATCATATCCGGAAATACTGCCATAGATGCTTCGGCATTGGAAACAATGGAAGAAACACTGATGGCAATGGATTTGGGTCCTTTACTCGGCTTGTTCCTGCAATCCTTTATCGTGCAGGTCACGATGTCCGCCTTGGCAATCATCATTTTTGTGATCGTCTACGGTCGAATGATTGAAATTTATCTGATGGTCAGCCTTGCCCCGATTCCGCTCTCCACTTTTGGAAACAGAGAGCAGAGCAATATCGGACAGAATTATCTGCGTTCGCTGTTTGCAATCGGATTTCAGGGATTCCTGATTATGATCTGTGTAGGCATTTATGCGGTGCTGATTCAGTCTATCGCATTCAGTGACGACATCATCGGCTCTATCTGGGGTGTTATGGGCTACACCGTCCTTTTGTGCTTCACCCTGTTTAAGACCGGTTCACTTGCGAAGGGTGTATTCAGCGCTCACTAAGGAAAGGAGGAAATTGTTTGGCAGCGTATATTCCCGTACCTCGTGACCTGACGAGGGTAAAAACAAAAGTGTTCTTTAATCTGACGAAACGGCAGTTACTTTGCTTTGGTGCGGCGGCGCTCATCGGAGTGCCGATTTTCTTTCTGGTCAAAGCAACCGGAAATGTGAGCCTTGCAGCACTGTCCATGATGATCGTCATGTTGCCGTTGTTCTTTCTGGCAATGTATGAAAAGGATGGTCAGCCGTTGGAAGTAGTTGTAGAACACTTCATTCAGACTAAATTCGTTCGTCCCAAGGTTCGCCCTTATCAGACGGACAACTATTATGACGCCTTGATGCGTCAGTACAAACTGGAAAAGGAGGTTGAACGAATTGTTTTTCAAAAAGAAGCCGCAGGCAAGAAACATCAAAATGCCTGCAAATCTGAATCGGAAGCAGCAACGAGAAATTAAAGCTGTTGTGGAACGGGCAAAGAAGGACAACGGTATTCCGCAGACTGCACAGCAGTCCATTCCCTTTCAGAGAATGTTCCCAGATGGCATCTGCCGTGTCACTGACAGCTATTACACCAAGACGATTCAGTTTCAGGACATCAACTACCAGCTGGCACAGCAGGAAGATAAGACTGCCATCTTCGATGAGTGGTGCAGTTTCCTGAATTTCTTTGACAGTTCCATTCACTTTGAGCTTTCCTTTATGAACCTGAGTACCGATGCTGAGAGTTTTGAAAAGAGTATCCGCATCCCGTTCAAGAAGGACAGCTTCAATCCTGTCCGTGCCGAGTATAGCCAGATGCTGAAAAAGCAGTTGGCGCAGGGCAACAATGGCTTGACCAAAACCAAGTACCTGACATTCGGCATTGAAGCCGAATCCATGAGGCAGGCAAAGCCGAGACTCAACCATATCGAAAACGATCTGCTCAATAACTTTCGTCGTTTGGGTGTCATTGCAACCACCATGAACGGCAAAGAGCGGCTGCATCTGATGCACTCCATGTTCCACATGGGTGATAATGATAAGTTTTTCTTCGATTGGAAGTATCTTGTGGAATCCGGGCTATCTGTAAAGGACTTCATTGCTCCGACGGCATTTGCCTTTAAGACCAACCGCACCTTCCAGATGGGTAGCATCTTCGGTTCGATGTCCTATCTGGCAATTACGGCATCAGACCTGTCTGACCGTATGCTGGCGGACTTTCTGGATATGGAATCCACGCAGATCGTGACCATGCACATCCAGTCAGTTGACCAGACTGCGGCGATTAAGACCATCAAGAGAACCATCACCGAGCTTGACCGTTCCAAAATCGAAGAACAGAAAAAAGCGGTGCGTTCCGGCTATGACATGGACATTATCCCATCTGACCTTGCTACCTATGGCAAAGATGCAAAGTCGCTTCTGAAAGAATTGCAGAGCCAGAACGAGCGAATGTTCATGGTGACATTTCTGGTGCTGAACACCGGGCGCACCGAGCAGGAACTGGAAAACAATGTGTTCCAGGCACAGAGCATCGCCCAGAAGCATAACTGCAATCTGCGTCGTTTGGCTTTTCAGCAGGAATCTGGGCTGATGAGCAGCCTGCCATTGGCACAAAACCTGATCGAGATTCGACGTGGCCTGACAACCAGTTCCACGGCGATTTTTGTACCGTTCACAACGCAGGAGCTGTTCCAGAATGGTGGGGAAACGCTCTATTACGGGCTGAATGCCCTGTCGAACAACCTTATCATGGTGGACAGAAAGAAGCTCAAGAACCCCAACGGACTGATTCTGGGTACTCCCGGTTCCGGTAAATCCTTTTCCGCAAAGCGTGAAATCACCAATGCGTTCCTGGTTACGGATGACGATATTATCATCTGCGACCCCGAAGCGGAATATGCGGCTCTGGTTCACAAGTTCAATGGTCAGGTGGTAAAAATCAGCTCCTCCAGTACCAACTATATCAACCCTATGGACATCAACCTGAACTACTCTGAGGATGACAACCCGGTAGCACTGAAAGCTGATTTTATCCTGTCCCTCTGTGAGTTGATTATGGGCAGTAAGGATGGCTTGCAGCCTATCGAAAAGACGGTTATCGACCGTTGTGTGCATCAGATCTACCAGAGATATTTCGACAATCCTGCACCTGAGAATATGCCGATCCTTGAGGATTTGTATGATGCCCTTCTGAAGCAGGACGAAAAGGAAGCCCACCATGTAGCGACCGCCTTGGAAATCTATGTTAAGGGTTCTCTGAAACTGTTTAACAACAGAACCAATGTGGATATTCAGAATCGTCTGGTGTGCTTCGACATTAAGGAGCTGGGCAATCAGCTGAAAAAAATCGGTATGCTGATTGTTCAGGATCAGGTCTGGGGGCGTGTAACTGCTAACCGTTCTGCCGGTAAATCGACCAGATATTATATTGACGAGTTCCATCTGCTTCTGAAGGAAGAACAGACGGCAACCTATTCCGTAGAAATCTGGAAGCGATTCCGTAAATGGGGCGGATTGCCGACCGGTATTACTCAGAATGTCAAAGACCTGCTTCGTTCCCCGGAGATTGCCAACATCCTCGAAAACTCTGATTTCATCTATATGCTGAATCAGGCAAGCGATGACCGAAGTATTCTGGCGCAGCGGCTGAACATTTCGCCGCATCAGCTGTCCTATGTAACCAACTCCGGTGAGGGCGAAGGGCTTCTGTTCTATGGCAATGTGATTCTGCCGTTCATTGACCGATTCCCGACCGATCTGGAACTGTATCGCATTATGACCACGAAGTTAAACGAGGTGGCACAGGAAAAGGAGGCGTAATGTATGGCGAAAAGACCTACACGACTTCCGATCTGATGACCTTGCAGATTCTCATGTGAAGAAAGCTGCCGACCTTGCAGATAAGGCGGTTGACAAGGCTGAGAAAGCGGCAGATAAATTGGCTTCCAAAAAGGCAAAGCCAAAACTAAAGCTGGAAACAGATGCAGCTGGTTCCCGTAAAGCAAAGCTCCGTTTTGAAAAAGCGGAGTTTACGGAAATCGAGCGCCCATCTGTGGCAAAGCACATGGCAAGCCGTGGTGCCGCAGTCACGCTCACATCCAAAGCACATCAGGCGGTGTCAGAATATGAGGATGATAATATCGGCGTTCAGGCTGTGCAGGAAACGACCAAGGCTGTTGAATCCACTGCTTATACCGTCGATCATGCCGTTTACAGCCACAAGCTGAAAGCCTACGACAAGGCAGAAAAGCTGGTAGAAAAATCAGATAAGGCAAATGTAAATGCCCTGTATGAGAAGTTCAAAAAGGACAACCCCGATGCCGCTTCTAATCCCATTTCCCGATGGAAACAAAAACAGGCAATCAAAAAGGAGTATGCAGCGGCGAAGGCAGGCAAAGGGACAGCGAAAGAAACTGCCGCTAAAGCAACAAAGAAAGCAGCCCAAAGCACCAAAACGATTACAGAGAAAGCAATGGAGTTTTGCACCACACACTCTAAAACGATCCTGTTTGTTTTGATTGCTGGACTGCTTTTTATGATCCTCTCAGGGATGTTCTCGTCTTGTTCGGCTATGTTCCAAGGCGGCACACAGATCGTTCTGGGAACTTCTTTTACCGCAAAAGAGGAAGATATTATCGGTGCGGACAATGATTACAAGGCTTTGGAAGCTGCGCTCCGCAATGAAATCAATAATATCGAGCGTACTCATAGCGGATATGACGAGTACCGGTATGACCTTGATGAAATCAACCACAATCCTTATGAGCTTGCGGCATATCTGACGGTAAAATTCGAGGACTACACCAGAGATGAGGTGCAGTCTACCCTGCAATGGCTGTTTGAGCAACAATATGAGCTGACCCTCACAGAAGTAGTAGAGATTCGTACACGAACAACATCTTCTACTGATCCTGAAACGGGAGAGACAACAACAGAGGAAGAAGATTACGAATATTATATTCTGAAAGTGAAGCTCAGAAATAAGGGCTTGAACAGTGTGATTTCAAATTCCGGATTGTCGGAAGATGATATGGAGCGATATAGAATTTTGCTTCAGACAAGGGGCAACAGACCGGATATTTTCGGAAATGACATTTACGCCACCCCTGGCGGCGAGTACACCGATTATGATATTCCGGGCGAAGCGCTGACAGACACAAGATTTGCCAATATGATTCGGGAAGCTGAAAAATATCTGGGATACCCATATGTGTGGGGCGGCAGCAGTCCTTCGTCCTCTTTCGACTGCTCCGGCTTTGTTTCCTGGGTTATCAACAACTGTGGCAACGGTTGGAGTGTTGGTCGTTTGACCGCAAACGGTTTGATGGGCGTATGCGACATTATCCCGAAAAGCTCTGCCAAGCCGGGAGATTTGATTTTCTTCCAAGGCACTTATGATACATCCGGTGCATCACACGTCGGTATCTATGTTGGCAATGGTATGATGATCCACTGCGGAAACCCCATTTCCTACGCTTCTATCGAATCGAATTACTGGCAACAACATTTTTACTGCTTCGGCAGAATCAGAAACTAAGGAGGAATGTCGATTGAGTGCCAAATTAGACAGAATTGGTGCAGACCTTGAAAAAGCCCGTAAGAAACGGGCAGAATGGGATGCCAAGGTGAAAGACCTGGAACGCAGATACCGTGAGGAGGAAAATTCCGAAATCCACGAGATGGTTCATGCTGCGAACCTGACCCCTGACCAGCTTTCCGAGCTGCTCCGTATGTTTGCTGCGGATATGGCTCCGAAGCCTGATACGATCAATACTATGAATGAGGAGGAAACGCAGAATGCGATTTAAGAAAATTGGAGCCGCATTGCTGGCGTGTGCAATGTGTTTTGGCGTGTTTTCTACGACGGCATTCGCCTATGTAGATGAAAGCGCAGCGACCGAAGAACCTGCGGTCGAAGAAAAAGTTCCCGAAAAAGAGCCGGAGGAACCGATGCTACCGCTTACCCCGGACGGCAACCTGACTTTGGTTGATGATGCCGGTTCACCTACGAAAAGTGGAAAGCAGTTCATTACCGCTGTAACCAAAAACGGAAACTACTTCTATATCATCATTGACCGTGATGATAAGGGCGAGGAAACCGTGCATTTTCTGAATCAGGTGGATGAAGCCGACCTGCTCAAGCTGATGGACGAGGAGGAGGTTGCAGAGTTCACCAAGCCGGTTGAGGAAACAAAGCCAGAAGTGGTTGAAACGGTTCCCGAAATTACAGAACCTACTCCAGAGGAAAAGCCGAAATCCACGAATATGCTCCCGGCGATTCTTACTCTGATTGTGCTTGCCTGTGGTGGTGGATTCTTCGTATTTAAGAAAGTTCAGGAAAAGAAGAAAGAACAGGAAGCGGCAAAGCCTGACCCGGATGCTGATTATGTAGACGATGACGATGACTATGGGTACAATCCGGAGTTTGAGGACGATGATGCAGATAGCTCCGTCGATGAAGATGATAATGAACCTGTGTAAACAGGATAGGCTTGATGCCTGGGGCAGCCTTCGGGTTGCCTTTACATAGTTTTCGCTTTCAAAAAATAAAAAAATTTGCGTTTTCGAAAGCGGCATCTTGCATATACTATTAGCAGACAGTATAATAAGTACAGCGAAGCGGTTTCGAGAAATGAAAAAACTTCAATTTTTGAAAGCGGGTGACTATATGAAAACAATCACGAGAGCAAAATATCTCGATAGAATCATTGAACTGAATGGTACTCCTGACATCAAGATCATCACGGGCATTCGTCGATCTGGTAAGTCCAAATTGATGCAGGCGTATATTGCGTATCTGAAAAGCAATTTTGAAAACATCAATATTATCTTCATCGACTTCATGGATTTGGCGTATGAAGAAATCAAGGAATACCATGCCTTACACGCCTATGTGGAAGAACATTATCAGGAAGGAAAAACGAACTACCTGTTTGTAGACGAGGTTCAGATGTGTCCCAAGTTTGAGTTGGCAATCAATAGCCTGTACTCTAAGGGAAAATACGACATCTATGTAACAGGCTCTAATGCTTTCCTGTTGAGTGCAGATCTGGCAACTCTGTTTACCGGACGCTATATTGAAATTCATGTGTTTCCTTTCAGCTTCCAGGAATATTGCCAGTATTATGATGATATTAGTGACAAAGATAAGCTCTTTGATGAGTACGCTATCAAGGGCGGTTTAGCAGGTTCCTATGCTTATAGAACCGAAAAAGACAGAATAAACTATATCAAAGAGGTCTACGAAACGATTGTTACAAGGGATTTGGTACAGAAATATACTCTCCCGGACACTTTGGTTTTACAACGTCTGAGCGAGTTCCTTATGGATAATATCAGCAACCTGACTTCTCCGAATAAGGTCAGTCAGCTACTGACAGCAAATGAGACTCCAACCAATCATGTAACCGTCGGCAAGTACATTAAGTATTTGTGCAATGCTTTTGTATTTTATGATATTAAGAGATATGACATCCGAGGTAAGAAATACCTTGAAAGCTCTGAAAAGTTCTATTTGTGTGACAGCGGTATTCGATATGCAATACTGGGAAGCAGAAATATAGACTATGGCAGAGTATATGAAAACGTTGTTTGTATCGAGCTTCTTCGCCGTGGATATGATGTCTATGTCGGCAAGCTCTATCAAAAGGAAATCGACTTTGTTGCTCAGAGAGGTAGCGAAAAGATTTATATTCAGGTCAGCGACAACATTTCCGGGCAGGAAACATTTGAGAGAGAATGCTCTCCTCTGCTTCAGATTCGAGACGCTTATCCGAAAATGATTATTGCCAGAACCAAACATCCCCAATATAGCTATGAAGGAATCGAAATTCACGATATAGCCGATTGGTTGCTACAAGAATAAGCAAGGTGAAATATCTCCGTCATTCTCTTTTGAAATGATGGAGATATTTTTATTATGATGGAGATTGTAGAACAGAAAATTGTATCAGGTTGCAAAAATCCTTTCCGAACTTTTTACATAGCAGTCATGCACTACGGTGTGTGGCTGCTTATTTTTTTGCGAAAGGAGCAGATGCAAATGAAATTAGTTTTGGCTGAAAAGCCTTCGGTTGCACAGAGTATTGCCAAAGTGTTAGGTGCTGCCAAGTGTGAGGATGGCTACTTAGAGGGAAACGGATATGTGGTCAGCTGGTGTGTAGGGCATTTGGTGGAGCTGGCACAGCCGGAAGTCTATGATGCGAAGTACAGCAAATGGGCTTATGCAGACCTTCCTATCTTCCCGATGGACTGGCAGTATGAGGTTTCTGCCGGTACGAAAAAACAGTTTGGGATTCTGAAAAAGCTCATGGCCAGAGAAGATGTTGCGAGTCTTGTGTGTGCAACAGATGCCGGTCGTGAGGGCGAGCTGATCTTTCGGTTGGTGTACCACAAAGCCGGGTGCAGAAAGCCGTTTGAGCGGCTTTGGATTTCCTCGATGGAAGATGTAGCAATCAAGGAGGGCTTTGAAAATCTCAGGTCTGGAACGGAATATGATGCTTTGTATGAAGCAGCACTGTGTCGAGAACGAGCCGACTGGATTGTTGGTATTAACGCTACTCGACTTTTTTCGACCCTTTACGGGCAGACCCTGAATGTTGGTCGTGTTATGACCCCTACCCTTGCTATGGCTGTTATGCGAGAAGCTGCCATTTCCGCATTCAAGCCTGAACCGTTCTACACAGTTCAGATTGGATTGGATGGTTTTACGGCTGCAAGCGAACGCTTCAAAACCAAGGCAGCAGCCGAAGCTGTCAAACAAAGCTGTTCGGTGGCAATCGTTCAGAAAGCTGAATGTAAGGAGAAAACAGAAAAGCCGCCTGCGCTCTATGACCTGACCAGTTTACAGAGAGAAGCCAACCGTGTGCTTGGCTACACGGCACAGCAGACCTTGGACTACACGCAGAATCTCTATGAAAAGAAACTGGTCACTTATCCCCGTACCGACAGCAGGTTTCTGACGGAAGATATGGCACATAGCCTGACCGACCTCGTAAAGCTGGCTTTCCACACATTCCCCGTGGAGGATGTGGATAACATACCAGTTCATGCAGAGCAGGTTGTGAATAACAAAAAGGTCACAGATCACCATGCCATCATTCCGACCAAAGAATTGCAGAAATGCAATCTGAGCGAACTTCCCAAGGGTGAACTTGCAATTTTGCAACTGATTTCCAATCGGCTGTGTGTTGCAGTGGGAGATCCACACCGATACGCAGAGACAGTCATTGAACTGGACTGCGGCGGCACAGCGTTCTCCGCAAAGGGCAAGACCATCGTGCAGAACGGATGGAAGGCTCTGATTCATAAGGCTTCTTCGACAAAAAACGACGAAAACGAACAGGCACTTCCTGCGGTATCCGTTGGGGACGAGCGGAAGGTGCTTGGTTCTGAAATCAAGGAAGGAAAAACTTCTCCTCCTAAACACTTTACCGAGGATACGCTGCTTTCTGCTATGGAAACAGCCGGTGCAGATGAAATGCCAGAGGACGTCGAGCGAAAAGGTCTGGGAACTCCTGCGACCCGTGCCGGTATCATTGAGAAGCTGGTTCGCATCGGTTTTCTGGAGCGTAAGGGCGATAAGAAAACCAAACACCTGATTCCGACTCACAAGGGTACGGCTCTGGTAACAGTCATGCCGGAACAGATTCAGTCCCCCTCCATGACGGCGGATTGGGAAGAAAAATTGTTGCTCATTGAAAAAGGCGAATATGCCAGCGAGGACTTTATGGACGAGATCAAAGATGTGATTGCCGGTCTGATTCAGAACTATGAAGTGATCCGTGATTCCGAGGTACTGATGTCGAAAGAAGCCAATTCTATCGGCAAATGCCCTCTCTGCGGCAGTGCTGTAGAGGACAAGTCCAAGGGATACTTCTGTTCTAACAGAAGCTGCAAGTTCGCCCTTTGGAAAAACAATCGCTACTTTGCGAGTATCGGCAAGAGCATGACTTCTGCCACGGCGCAGAAACTGCTCGGTTCCGGTAAGGTAAAGCTCAAGAATTGCAAGTCCGAAAGGACGGGTAACACCTTTGATGCCACCGTTTTTATGGAGGTATCAGAGGATGGCAGGACGAAGTTCAGCATGGAATTTGATAATGGAGGAAAAAGCAAATGACGAATGAGTACAATCCGGATGGAAAGGAAATCCGATTTATCGACAGCCATTATAAGGATTTGTTTCATATCCCCGATGGCAGCTGTGTGCAGATTCACTACCCGGATGAAACGGTTGTGAAGCCCTGCACGTTCATTGACGAGTACCACACACAGATTGGATACAATGTGTTTCATATCTGCCAGTTTGCAGAGATTATGGAGCGCAACGGTGCAAGCTATATGCCGGAGCCTGAGATTATGGGCGATGAAGCCGCATGGAAGGTCGGAAAGGATAGAATCCTTGCGGTACAGACCTGCGAAGATGGTTACGACTACACCCTGTTAGATGAAAACTACAACGAGATTGATGGCGGTCAGGTCGATAACCCTGAACTGTCCATGATCGAAGTCCGCCAGGATATTCTGGAATCCTTTGGACTGGAGCGCCGGGAGCTGCGGGCGATGTTCTATGAAGATGTCATGGAGCAGGCTTTTGAAGTCGGCAGACAGGCGGTGGTGGTCAATGACCCTATCGCAGAGCTTGCTTTTAAGCTCGACCGTTTTGCAGAGAACTTCGACCCCTATGAATATATGGATCAGGTCGATGATGTGCAGGCGCATATCCAAGAAATCAAGGCAGACCTTGCCGCCGGTAATACGGCTCCGTATCGTGAGTTTCTAAATACAGTCATTGCAGAAGCCCGTGAGGAAACTGCGACTGAGGTTGCCAAAGTGCTGAAAAGTCAGCTGGATAAGATCGACTCTCCGAAGCGTGAGTCGGTCATGGAAAAACTGGCACAGGCCGCAGAGAAAACTGCGCCTGCCAGTCCCTCTCCCAAACGCAAAGAGCCTGAACGATAAGGAGGACACCGATATGAAAAACGAAAAATGGGATGATGTTCACGGAAATACCACCCCGGATGACAGAATGGTTGCTTTTCTGGAAAGCCCCACGGATTCCTATGCGATTCTTCAGCTGCGGGAAGATGTAGACGATAATATCCCGCTCATGTTTGCAAATTACAGCTACCTTCAGAAGAAAGAAATGGAGCCTGAGATTGACCGTTACGAGGTGGTCTATCATGGCTCCATTTCTATGTCCGAGGATGTGAATCGGCAGCTGGAAGATTTGTATGTGAAGTTCAATATTGACCACCCGAATGATTTCCGTGGTCACAGTATGTCGGTCAGCGACATCGTGGCCTTAAAGGTAGCCGGTGAGGTATCCTTTCACTATGTAGATTCTGTCGGGTTTCAGAAGCTGGAAAACTTTATGAAGTCCGAAAACTACCTGAAAAACGCAGAGATGGCAATGGAAGATGATTATGGGATGATTGACGGTATCATCAATAACGGAAAAGCGCCTGAATTAGAGGAACGTCCTTCGGTGTTGGAACAGTTAAAGGAAAAGTCCGTGCCGGATGTTTCCCATAAACCTCCCAAGAGCCACCCGGAAAGGGAGATTGAATGATGAATTTCACACAAGATGAGCGGAACATGATGATGCTTTACAGCCCTGGCACAAGGTCGGGGCTGTGTGAAGCACTGACACTGATGAAGGAACAGCTTTCGGAGGACGAGTCAGAGCTTTTTGCTTTGGCAGACTCGGTTCTCCGTAAAGTTTCAGCCATGGACGATGCCGTCTTTGAGAAGCTGAACCTTTATCCGGATTGATCAGATTGGAGGGATACAATGAATGCAAAAGAGCGATTTTATTCCGGGTTAGCAAAAGAAACGATTGGGAAAATCACCTCGAACACAGATAACTGGACTTCGTTTTTGAGAACGATGTCCCGCAACTATGAGTTCACCTATCCGGAACAGGTGATGATTTATGCTCAGCGCCCCAATGCGACCTTTTGCAAGCCCTATGAGGACTGGAACGCTGAAAATTACCGCAGATATGTAAAGCGTGGCTCTACCGGCATTGCCCTGTTTGTGATGAACAGGGATAAACCGTATCTGCGCTATGTGTTTGATGTGGCGGATACCGGTGTTCGCCGTTCTTCCCCGGAACTGAAACCGTGGGAGGTGACGCCTGAAAACCGCTCCTATATCATGGAAGCGATGGAGCGTACCTTCGGTGTTGCCGCTGACGGGGTGCTGGAAGCACAGCTTGAAGATATTGCATCCGCACTGGCGGCTGAGTATTGGGACGATTACAAAAAGCAGCTCCTCGACATCGTTGCCAACAGTTTCCTTGAGGAGTATGATGAACTCAACATCGAAGTAGCTTTCAAAAATGCAGTGGCAAACAGCGTATCCTACACGATGTATTGCCGGTTCGTGGAAAGTCCCGATAACTACTTCGAGCATGAGGATTTCCAGAAGGTGTTTGATTTTAACACCAGACAGACGGTAAATGCCCTTGGTACTGCGGTGAATGCCATCAGCACAAAGATGTTTCAGGAAATCGAAAAAGCGATTGGAGAACATAAGCAGATCAGAGCTGCTGAAAGGAGTGCAGATTATGAGCGAGATGACTTACAGACAGGCCGGAGATTATCAGATTCCGAACCTTCAGTTGGAGAACGAGGGAGAGAAACCTCTGGGCAAGTACGGCAGGATGCGTCGAGCATTTTTGGAACAGAACAATCCGATGCTCCTGAACGACATGATTCTGACGGAGAGCCTGTTCCCGCACCTGTGGGAGATCGAAGAAACGGCGAAAGCCAGAGTGGAGTTTCTGATGGAGCAGTACCTGAAGGACAGCCCCGCACCGGACAAAGAAACGCAGCAGATGGCGTGGGTGCAGCACATGAACAGCCTGAAAGCACAGGCGGAGGAAGTCGTGATGACGGAGCTTATCAACAGCTGAGTCTGAACCTTTTCCTCTCCGAAAATGAACAAATCAGTTTTATCGACCGAGCAGAGAGCTTTACGCCCTCTGCTTTTTCTTTTGCCCAGGAAGAAATCGACCACTTCCTTCTGCTTGGCAGCAATACCGATGAAGCCCGAAAAGTCGTAGCGCTGGAATATATGAAGCAGAAGCCGCTGGAAGAAATTGTCCAGACCTTAAAACAGGTCTATCACGGCGGTTATGGTTTGAAAGAAGATAGCGGGAATATCTGTGCGTGGTATGCCGAGGACGGTATCCATCTTGCCAAAGGTTCCTCTGCCATTGACAGCCCCAGGGCGCAGATCGTTTCTTGGGAAACGGTTGCCGAGCGTATTGGAGAACTTCTTGAAAATGGTCAGTTCGCAACCAATGTGGAACTGGTAGAAGCACCCGGATATGAGCGTCAGAAGCTGGCTGAATCCCTGTGGCATCTTTATCACGATTTGAGTGAAGAAGCCCGTGCCGGCAGCTATCTGGCAATTCTCCATCAGGAACCGTTTCGTGGGTTTCCTGATGAAACCGCAGACTTGGCTGAAAAGTTGGATGATCCTCGTTTCCACGCAACCTTGGTACAGCAGTATTCGGAATTTAGAAAAGCCCTTGCGGAAAATCCCGATCTGCTTCGTTTTCACTATCACAAGCTGAATCTCATTCAGAAACGGCTGTATGAGCTGAATATGCCTTTGCGTGAGTATCAGACCGATATGATGCAGATGCCCCTTGTCCGCCAGTTCATTACGGATGATGAAGTCAATGCAGACTTGACCCGTGGGAGTGGCTTTTCCGGTGGCAAAGCCCGTATTTATAACTACTGGCAGGAGAATCATTCTGCCAAAGAAAAGATGGATTTCTTAAAGCATGAGTACGGAACCGGTGGCCATTCCCATGCCTGCTCCGGCGCAACGCACAGCGGTCAGGATCACGATGCCAAGGGTGTTGCGTACACCAAGAGCGGCTGCGATAAATTGCAGATGTCCTGGGCGCAGGTGGTGCAGAGAATCGACGGTCTGATGCGAAAGGGACGCTACCTCAGCCCAGAGGAAGAAGTGGAACGACAGGCTATCGAAGAAGCTAAAACTGATCCGTTGGAAGATGTTTATGACCGTTTCGCAGTAATTGATACCGAGGATGGCGAGTATGCAATCTGGGATAGCCAGACCGATGACTACTATGTAGACCCGGAAGGTGTTACGGAATATTTCACGGATGAATGGCTTGCCAACGACTATCTGGAAGAAGTTCGGCAGTCCGTAGCAGCGATGGAGCCGGTTCAGCCTGAAACACCTGCTACCGAGCCTGACGAAGTTGTGGAAGCCCCTGTTTCCGAAGAACCAACATGGAACTATCAGGTCGGTGACACGGTATATTTGGACGATACAGCTTTCCGTGTGGAGCAGATTACGGACAGAGAAGTTCAGCTGCGTGACCCTACGCTTGCTTATCCCATCTTCCGTGCCGAGAATCGTGAGAATTTCGAGCGTATGCTCTCTCAGGACGAAAGAAACCATGTGGTAAGGGTTGATGCCCAAGCCGAAGAAAAGCCCGTTACAGAGGATTTTCTGGGCGAAACCGAACCGAGGGACTACACCCCTGAGTATCAGCTGTTAGACCGTCTGCGCATGGACTGCGAATACTTCCTTGGCGCAGGACAGCACAGCGAAAAGCATCTGTGGGCAGGCAACCGCCATGCACAGATTGCCAAGATGCGTGAGCTGTATGAAATGATTCCCGACAAACCAGAATGGCTGACACCTGAGATGATTAACAGCTACGAGGAGCGCATGGCTCCCCGTTATCTGGTTGCCGCATACCATCACTTTGAAAACGGCTTCGATGATAAACTGGACTACTACACTTTGGAGGAAGCGGAAAAAGCTGCCCAAGGCTATGTGGACGGAACTATGGAGGATGACGGATTCAAGTATGATGGTGCTGCCGTTTACGATCAGCAGGAGCATAAGTGCATCCGTATCTATGGGGACTACCCTGATGAAAAGGCACACGCACAGGTCAGAGCCAGTGCTGAACCCGAACAGCAGGAGCCGGAACACTTCATCGACCATTTTTATGTTGCCGGGGATATTCAGAAGCGTGGTGCGCTGGACATCAAGGAATACAGTTCTTTTGATGATGCCCTGCGAGCCTACTATGCACTTCCTGACACGCAGAGAAAAGCCCTGGGTGCAATGAATACCAGAGATCTGCCGGGTAGTCTGGACTTCGTACAGTGCGTGGATGGCAGGAATACTATCATTCAGGACTATGCCAAGGTGGACGGATGGCAGAATGCCGAAGTTATGGACATTATCGCTCAGCTTGAGCAGTCTATCACCACCAGAGAAATTCCACCTGTTCCTGCGGTGAACTTCCACATCACAGATGACAACATCGGTGAAGGTGGACCGAAGCAGAAATTTGCAAGAAACATCGCAGCCATTGAAACCCTGTTCAAACTGGAAAGCGAGAACAGGAACGCCACTACCGAAGAACAGGAGATTTTGTCGAATTATGTCGGTTGGGGCGGTCTGGCAGATGCCTTTGACCCGGACAAGGGAAATTGGGCGCAGGAGTATCAGACACTGAAAAACCTGCTTTCCGAGGATGAATATGCTGCGGCAAGAGCTTCCACCCTGAATGCACATTACACCAGTCCTACGGTCATTCGCTCCATCTATGATGCGGTCGGACAGATGGGCTTTGAAACGGGAAATATTCTGGAGCCTGCTATGGGTGTCGGCAACTTCTTTGGTATGCTTCCACCTGAAATGCAGAGCAGTCGCTTGTATGGTGTGGAACTGGATTCCATCACCGGCAGAATTGCTCAGAAGCTCTATCCCAATGCAGAAATCAAGGTAGCCGGTTTTGAAACGACAGACCGCCGAGATTTCTACGATCTGGCTGTGGGCAATGTCCCTTTCGGCAACTATAAAGTGTCCGATAAGCCTTATGACAAGCTGGGATTCTCCATTCACAACTATTTCTTTGCCAAGGCTTTGGATCAGGTTCGTCCCGGTGGTGTGGTCGCTTTTGTGACAAGCCGTTACACCATGGATTCCAAGAACTCTGACGCAAGGCGATATATGGCGCAGCGGGCGGAACTGCTTGGTGCAATCCGTCTGCCAAACGATGCCTTTAAGAAAAACGCAGGCACGGAAGTCGTGTCCGACATCCTGTTCCTGCAAAAGCGTGATCACCCGATTGACATTGTTCCGGAATGGGTAAATCTTGACCGCACCGAAGAAGGACACACCATGAACAGCTACTTTGTCGCTCATCCTGAAATGGTTCTGGGCGATACGGTGGAAGAAAGTACCGCCTACGGTATGGATATTACGGTGCGTCCGATTGAGGGCATGGAACTGTCTGAACTTCTGAAAGAAGCGGTTTCCCACATCCAAGGAACCTATCAGGCGGTGGAACTTCCCGAAGCTGACAAGGGTAAGGAAATCGAAACCATTCCTGCAACCCCGGATGTAAAGAATTTCTCTTATACCGTGGTGGATGGCAATGTGTACTTCCGTGAAAACTCCCTGATGCGCCGTGTAGACCTGAACGAGAAAGCAAAAGACCGTGTGATGGGCATGGTGGAACTCCGTGGTATCGTCAACGAGCTGATCGAATATCAGCTTGAGGATTACCCGGATGAAATGATTGCTCAGAAGCAGGCAGAACTGAATGATGCCTACGATGCGTTTGCCGCAAAGAACGGGCTTATCAATAACCGAGCCAACGGTCAGGCATTTGCCGATGATTCCTCCTACTATCTTCTGTGTTCTCTGGAAAATGTGGATGAGGACGGTAATCTGAAAAGCAAGGCGGATATGTTCACCAAGAGAACCATCAAGCCGGAACGCAGAGTGACGAGCGTGGATACGCCGTCCGAAGCTCTGGCAATCTCCATCGGTGAGCGTGGCAAGGTGGATTTGCCGTTTATGGCACAGCTGCTTGGAACACCCGGAGAATACGATGCGATTCAGGCAGAGCTTCGAGGGGTGATTTTCAAAGACCCGATGGCTCCCGACGCTGTGGAAGTTGGATGGCAGACTGCCGATGATTACCTTTCCGGTGATGTAAGAAGCAAGCTGCGTGTCGCACAGATGGCGGCAGACAGGGATTCTTCCTTCCGCATCAATGTGGAAGCCTTGCAGAAAGCACAGCCGAAGGACTTGGATGCGTCCGAGATTGATGTGCGTTTGGGTGCAACATGGATTGATGCCGATTATATTCAGCAGTTCATGGAGGAAACCTTTGAAACCCCGTATTACCTGCGCCGTTCCATTGAGGTCAAGTTCTCCGAGCTGACCGCAGAGTGGCGCATCAACGGAAAGAGTTCTCCCAACTACAACGATGTGGCGGCGTATGTCACCTACGGTACAGAGCGAGCCAACGCATATCGGATTCTGGAAGAAACGCTGAATCTGAAAGATATTCGTATCTATGATACGATTGAGGATGCAGATGGCAAGCAGAAGCGTGTTCTCAACAAAAAAGAAACTACCCTGGCACAGCAGAAACAGCAGGCAATCAAGGATGCGTTCCGAGATTGGATTTGGCGAGATCCGCACAGACGAGAAACCCTTTCCACCAAGTACAACGAACTTTTCAACTCTACCAGACCTCGTGAGTATGATGGCTCTCATATCCGTTTCGGTGGTATGAACCCGGATATTACCCTCCGTGAACACCAGAGAAATGCTATCGCTCATGTGCTTTATGGTGGAAATACGCTGCTTGCACACGAAGTTGGTGCGGGCAAGACCTTCGAGATGGCAGCATCGGCTATGGAGAGCAAGCGGCTTGGACTGAGCCAGAAATCCCTGTTCGTTGTGCCGAATCATCTGACCTTACAGTGGGCAAATGAGTTTCTGCACCTCTATCCGAGTGCCAAGCTCCTTGTTGCCACCAAGAAGGATTTTGAAACAGCAAACCGCAAGAAGTTCTGCGCTCGTATCGCAACGGGTGACTATGATGCGGTTATCATCGGTCACAGCCAGTTTGAAAAAATCCCGCTTTCTGCTGAACGACAGGAACGGCAGCTGCGGGAGCAAATTGATGAGATCGAGGGTGCGATTGCGGAGCTGAAATGGCAGCGTGGCGAAAACTTCACGATCAAGCAGATGGAGAAAACACGAAAATCACTGGAAGCCAGACTGGACAAACTCCTTGCCGCAGACAAGAAGGATGATGTTATTACCTTTGAGCAGTTGGGTGTAGACCGGCTGTTTGTAGACGAAAGCCATGCGTTCAAAAATTTGTTCCTCTACACAAAAATGCGAAATGTGGCAGGTCTGTCCACCTCCGAAGCCCAGAAATCTTCGGATATGTTTATGAAGTGCCGCTATATGGATGAGCTGACCGGCGGGCGTGGCGTGATCTTTGCGACCGGTACTCCCGTAAGCAACTCGATGACCGAGCTTTATACGGTCATGCGCTATCTCCAGTACAGTACGCTCCAGCAAAAGAACCTGACCCATTTTGATTCATGGGCATCGACCTTCGGAGAAACAACGACAGCGATTGAGCTTGCACCGGAAGGAACCGGCTATCGTGCCAGAACCCGATTTGCGAAGTTCTTCAACCTGCCTGAGCTGATGAATATGTTCAAGGAGGTTGCTGACATCAAGACCTCTGACCAGTTGCATCTCCCTGTTCCCGAAGCAAAGTTTGAAACGGTTGTGGTTCAGCCCTCTGAGTATCAGAAGGATATGGTGGCTTCTCTTTCAGAAAGAGCTGCGGATGTTCATGCCGGTATCGTTGACCCGTCCGTAGATAATATGCTCAAGATTACCAGTGACGGGCGAAAATTGGGACTGGATCAGCGGCTGATGAATCCTCTGTTACCCGATGACCCTGACAGCAAGCTCAATGCCTGCGTAGGAAATATCCTGCGTATCTGGCAGGACGGTCAGGCTGATAAATTGACCCAGTTAGTGTTCTGCGACCTCAGCACACCGAAAAATGATGGAACCTTCAATGTCTATGATGATGTCAAAACCAAGCTGATTGCAAACGGTGTGCCTGCGGAAGAAGTTGCCTTTATCCATGATGCAGATACCGAGGCAAAGAAAAAAGACCTATTTGCCAAGGTTCGTACCGGACAGGTACGAGTGCTGCTTGGCAGTACGCAAAAGATGGGCGCAGGAACCAATGTCCAGGACAAACTGGTGGCAGTTCACCATTTGGATGTGGGCTGGCGTCCGTCTGATATGACCCAGAGAAACGGTCGTATCATCCGTCAGGGCAACCGGAACAAAGAGGTTCAGGTGTACCAGTATGTGACCGAGGGAACCTTCGATGCTTACCTGTATCAGACCTTGGAAAACAAGCAGAAGTTTATTTCTCAGATTATGACCTCCAAATCGCCGGTTCGCTCCTGTGACGATGTGGACGAGCAGGCGCTGTCCTATGCGGAGATCAAGGCGCTGTGTGCCGGCAATCCGCTTATCAAGGAAAAGATGGACTTGGACATTGATGTGGCAAGGCTGAAGGTGCTGAAAGCTGACCACCAGAGTCAGCAGTACCGCATGGAAGATAAGCTCCTGAAATACTTCCCAGCTGAGATTGAAAAGCAGACAGGATATATTCATGGCTTTGAAGCTGATATTAAAACCGTGGAAGCGCACCCGCAGATTGCCGAAGGCTTTTGCGGCATGGAAATCAGGGGCAAAGCCTACACCGAAAAGGCAGATGCCGGTGAAATCCTCCTTGCGGCTTGTAAGGACACGAAAAGCGCCGATCCGGTTCCGCTTGGCAGTTACCGTGGTTTTCAGATGGAACTTTCTTTTGACAGCTTCCGGAACGAGTTTGATGTGACCCTGAAGGGCGCTGTGAGCCACAGAGTAGCCCTTGGCACGGATGCACGAGGAAATATCACCCGACTGGACAACGCCCTTGCAGGCATCCCTGAGCGTTTAGAACGAGCTAATGAGCAGTTGAATAACCTCTACAATCAGCAAGAAGCAGCCAAGGCGGAGGTTGGAAAACCATTTCCGCAGGAAGCAGAACTGACAGCAAAAAGTCAGCGACTGGCAGAACTGGATGCGGCTCTAAATATGGAGGACTCTGCGGAAAATCGTGACGAAAGGAGCGAACCGGAGCGACCTTCTGTGTTGGCTGATCTGAAATCCAAGGCGGAACATATCCCGCCTGCAAAATATTCTGAAACCCGTGAGGAGGTGTTGTAATGGCAAAGCGAGACCAGGATGTTCATTTCCTTGCATCCAAAGAGGAGGTCGAGCGAATCCATGAGAAGATGGATGAGCTTGGCATCCGCAGCATGGGAGCCTATCTGCGAAAGATGGCTCTGGATGGGTACTGCATCAGACTGGATTTGCAGGATGTGAAAGCCCTGGTTTCGCTCCTGCGAATCTGCTCCAACAACCTGAATCAGTACGCCAAACGAGCGAACGAAACAGGCAGCATCTACCATGCCGACATCGAGGATTTGCAAAAACGACTGGAGGAAATCTGGACGGATATGAAAGAAGTTCTTGTTCGCCTGTCCTCAATCCAGTAATCCGACAACTTGTCGGGAAGTCGCAGCTGCGGTTGCGGCTTTTACATAAGGGTTGACATTGTTGCGTTATGGCAAATACCCTTGTACAATACAGTTAAAAGAAAGGGGCTGAGCCTATGAAGCTGGTATTGAAGATATTGGCACTGCCGGTGTTGTTCGTTGTAAAAGTGATTTGTATTCTTGGAAATCTGCTTACAAATGTTGTGTCCTATGTGATTGGCATACTGCTTTTGGTTATTGGCGGCTCTGCGATTTACTGCATTGTAAAGGCTTTGTGGCAGTCCCTGCTTATCCTTGTGGTTCTTGGAATTGCGACAATAGCAGCGGTGTTTCTGCTCGTCTGGGCTGTTATGAAAGCCGAGAATATAGGAGAAAGTTTGGGAGCATTTATCAGGTCGTGAGAAATTATTAGAGGAAAGTCACCTTCGGGTGGCTTTTTCTTTTTGGGAAGGAAGTGATGGGAATGGCAGCAACAAGATTGATTGCGCTCCATGTGAACAAGGGAAAGACGGTCGCTCAATGTTTGGCAGACAGAACAGATTACTCACAAAATGCCGCAAAAACCAATGATGGCGAATTTATCAGTTCTTATGAGTGTGATCCAAAGACCGCAGACGAGGAATTTCTGCTTTCCAAACGGCAGTATCAGCATATTACCGGCAGACAGCAGAAGAACAATATCATCGCATACCAGATACGCCAGTCCTTTAAGCCGGGAGAAATCACTCCGGAAGAAGCGAACCAGGTCGGCTATGAAACAGCGATGCGATGGACAAAGGGCAAACACGCTTTCATTGTTGCGACCCACATCGACAAATCCCACATTCACAACCATATCATTTATAATTCGACCTCGCTGGATGCCACACGGAAATTCAAAAACTTCTTCCTTTCCGGTCTTGCGGTGCAACGGCTCAGCGACATGGTTTGCCTGGAACACGGTCTGTCTATTATTACACCGAAGCCGTATCGGGAGCGTCAGAAAAGAACTGTTTATCCCAAGAAGCGTACCCAGCGTGACGAATTATGTGATGCGATTGATGCGGTGCTGAAGCAGAAACCAAAGAGCTTTGATGGCTTTGTTCAGGCTCTGGCTGACATGGGATTTGAGTTCAAGGATGGAAATCAGCCTGCGTTCAAGGGCAAGAATCAGAAACGTTTCATTCGGCTGCGTTCTCTGGGCGAAGGTTATAGCAAAGAGGAAATTCAAGCGGTTATCTCCGGCAAGAACCTGCACAAATCAAAAGGCGGCTCTGCCAAGGCTCCTGCCCCGAAGCAGTTCCAGATGCTGATTGATATTCAGGCAAAGATGGCCGAGGGTAAGACGGTCGGTTATGAAAAGTGGGCGAAGAAGTTCAATCGAAAAGAAGCTGCCCGAACTGTGATTTTGCTGAAGGAAAAAGGCTTGGGCAACTACGATGATCTGACTGCTCATATTGAAAATCTGTCTGCCCGGTTCGATGCGCTTTCTGATTCTATCAAGGCCGCAGAGAAACGAATGGTTGAGGTTCAGGCGTTGCAGCAGCACATCAAAAATTATCGCAACACAAGGCAAATCTATATCGAGTACCGCAAGTCTGGATATAGCAGACAGTTCTTTGAGGAACACCGTCAGGAAATCACAATTCATAAAGCGGCAAAGCAGGCCTTTGATGAATTGCAGATTACAAAGCTCCCATCTACGCAATCGTTATATGAGGAGTTTCATCAGCTGGCAGTCCAGAAAAAGCAAGATTACGCTGAGTACCGTCAGATAAGAAAAGAGAAAGAAGAATTGCTGATTGCCAAACGGACGGTTGAAACGATTCTGAATATCGATAGACAGAAAGAGCAGGAAAAAGAACAAGAGAAAGAGGAGAAGAAGAACTTCCGTTAAAGCAAAAAGCCACGGTCTGCACTCCCCCAAAGGGTGCGGATCGTGGCTACTTTTTTGCTTTTCGACTTCGGTGCTTTCAACCATGGGCAAATTTTTATTCTACTGTTCTTTTGAAAACGATTGAAAATCGTGCAGCCATCATCGGCAGATGATGTTCAAAGGGGATTGGGGATGCTGCCCCAACAAGCAAATTGGCGAAGATTGCACCGAAGGGAAAATCGAGAAAATGAGTGAACCTGTACAGGTTTACACTGCTTGCCAATTTGTTTTTCCTCACTATATTTTACTTTTTCTTTAGCTCAATACGTCTACGCAACAGAGAATTTATATTCATCACAGCTGTATTCATTGCCTTTAGGTTTTCTTCAAAATCGCCATTTTCAATACAAGGAGCAGTATCTAAGAGAAATTGAATCTGTCTGGCAATATTATTCTCGCAGTTAATTACAGAACTCTTTCCGTATCCGAAGTCGCTTTCAACGGACAACTTTTCTTCTAGTTTCTTTACTGAATATATCAGTGAATCGAGTTGTTTGCTGTTCCTGCGAGCTTTCAACTGTTTGAGCGCATCAGTTACATCCTGAATCATCAGATACGGTTCTTTCTTTGTAAGAATGGCATTGGCCGCATTTGGCTCAGGTTTTGCTTGGAGTTGTTTCCCGACAAAGAATAGAGAAGTAATCAGTCCTGCCAACCATACCCACCAGAAAATCCTTATACCAATGATGCTATTGACCTGAGGTAAAACAGCATTTGGATCACGTATAGTATCTATGATATTCTGAGGATCAGTGAAAAGCCAATCAACGAACGATACGATCCTTCCATAGATGTTAGGAATCACGATAAAGTATGCGATTACTCCAACTAAAAGGATAATTACTGGAATGACGAACACAAATTTGTTCATCACCTTTTTATCTAAAGCAACAGGCTCGTCCGGTTCACTTACAGTAGGTGGAACAAAGTTCACGACCCGTCCATTAGATTTAGGTGGAGCAGTGTCTGCTACATTTTCGTGTTCATATTTTTGTTCTGGTCTTACAACAGGTTCTACTTCCGGAATATCTGTAGGAGGAACTTCACCAATGCTTTCAAACAAGTGCTTGTTAATGGAGTTGTTTCGTTCATCTTCAATATGTTCTTCTGAACCAGATAGCGGAGCAGTTTCACCTAATGTAGAACCATATTCTTTTGCACTTGGCTCATCAATCGGTTTTGTGCAAGAAGATATACCAAAATTTATTTTTTCATTGAATATCTCAGAAGGTGTGTTGTCGATTGCCAATTCCAAAGCGCCCATAAATTCATCGGCGGTTTGGAATCTTTCGGAGCTACTGGAGATTGCTTTTACAATAACACGTCCAATTTCTTCTCCACCAAGAGCAGGCAGATCAGGTGTTTTTCCACTCATTCTTTCCTCAAAGGCGGCATCTTCATCCTGGGCAAAATATTGTTCAGGGAAACGAGGAAGGAAAGGATTTCTGCTGTAGTTTAGAAGTCTGTAAAGCACAATACCGAGGGAATATAGATCAACAGACTTTGTGTAACCTTCTTTCCCAAGATATACCTCTGGAGCGAGAAAATTTGGTGTACCTTTTAGGGATTCGGCTTTGGAACTATCCTTCAAAACTTTTGAAACACCAAAGTCGCCAATCTTATACTCACCCTTATCAGATACGAAAATATTATCGTCTTTTATATCTCGATGAATTACACCGTTGTTGTGACATGATTGGAGTCCATTCAATACGTCCAATCCAAGTTTAACGACATCACGGACAAGAAAATCTGTACCTTGGATAAAATCTTCAAGGGGAGTCAGATATTCCATTAGGATAAAAATATCATATCGTCTCGGTGAGTCAGTAACAAGAATATCGTTCTCGTAATATCTGACGATATGTTGCACACCTTTCTCGGAGAGATCATTCAGGATTCTGATTTCCGAAACAATATTCTTAAGCATTTGGGAGAAATAGCTGTCTGCCTTGGAAACATCACCGCCCATAGAGTTCAGTACAGAATAGTATTGTTTTTCAGTTGGAATTGTGATGTGTTTTAGCGCACGAACATACTGACCAGCAGCATTTGTTTTGATGACTTTATAGACCGTACCAAATGCACCTGAACCGAGTTTTTCGCTGACAGTATAGCCCAAAATATTCTTCCCAATTAAATTTGTTTGTGCCATGAAATCACCTCCTTAGTGGTATAAGCATAACGGTTGCGTTGTCTGCATCGTGTGACGCTACCGCTTCGTTAACAAGTTGTTTGCCGGCACTTTCCAAATTATTTGCTGAGTGCAGGATTTCTGAGATTCGACTATCCGGAAGATAGTCTGAGATCCCATCGCTGCATAGAAGCATCACACCATTATCTAAAATAGGGTAGTATTCATCAGCTTGCAAAACATAACCATTCTGGCCATAACCAATATAACGATTCAAGTTTTTTCGAGCAGGAAAACCAGAGAGTTCCTTTCTGGTCAAAAGCCCAAGGTCAAGCATTCGCTGCCCTTCGGTATGATCTTTTGTGATTTGAATGAGTGCATCATTGTTAAAATGATAAGCACGACTGTCACCTATATTTAAGATGGCATAATCCGCCCCACAAATGACAAACAAGACAAGGGTGGCACCCATGCCTTTTAATTCTCCGTGGTTGCGACTTTTTTCACAAACAATAGCGTTGATTTCTGCAATGCTTGATTGCAGGTACGCTACGACTTCTTTGATATAAGAACAGCTCTGCAATACTTTTCCTGTTTCAGCAAGTTTTTCTACACATATTCGACTGGCAACTTCACCAGCGTTATGTCCGCCCATACCATCACTGATCGCAAAAAGATGTACCTTTGAGCGAGCATCATCAGTGACAAAGCAACAGCAATTATCTGACATCTTTTTTTGCTCATCGGATGTCAAATACAAGCCATTGATAAGAAAATTATCTTCGTGGTTTGGTCGTTTGCCAATGTGGGAATAACATACTGGTTTTTCCATAAGCAAAACCTCTCATTCCCCAATAATTAGTTGGTAGTGTCTGCGTTATCATCCAAATGGTTTATCTTATTTAGGAAAGCTAGTCCTTCTCCGTCCTGAAGCCCAATAAAATACAGACGCTCAATCTGTTCTGTATCAAATAAGAAAAGCTTCTCAGGATCAAGAATTCCCTCAGGATATAAGCAGGCACTGTAGTCCCATACTTTATCGGAGTTTGCCTGTTTCTGTTTGACTCCGACAATCATAATTCGTTTTTGGCTCTCTTTTAACAAAACAACAGAACCAATAGGCAGAAATTTTTTCATTTCAAGCTCCTTTCTTATTTCGACAATTCAGTCAAAGTGAATTCGGCTCCACATTCTTGGCAGGTGAAACGATAAAAATAATGCTTAACTTGACGACCTTGGATATAAAGAGGAACCGAATTAGTATTATAGACTGAGCCATCTATAGTTTCACAGCACTTGTCTTTTTTCATTTGTTCACCGCATTTAGGACATGTTTTCTTTTTAAAAAGGAAATATGCCAATTCTTTAGCGGTGAAATCATATCTAAATGATTGAACACTCATACCTCATTCACCTTTCTAAAGTTAATCCCAAAATACGATAAAGTCCACGAAATTATCCCAGCCTTCATCGTTGAAGCCAATTTCAATACCTGCCGAGCCGCCGATCAAAGCGGCAGCACCACCTTCTAGCACAAATTTATTATCCTCGATGCCGACTTTTCCTTCAACGCCGACAGCACCAGCATATCCACCAACTTTTCCAGTTATCTCTAAACCAAGAATATTGATAGTACCAGATGCTTCACCTTCGACTGCGGCGACCATTGCCTCACCTTTTACGTTAGCGTTTACGCCGTCTTCACCAACAGAAAACTTTCCTTTGGCTTCAGCTTTTGCGGTGCCAACAGAACCTTCGGCTTTTCCCTCAACACCTAACATATCACTTCCAACATCGGCTTCGGCATCGCCTGCTAATACAGAAACGCCTGCACTGGTGCCAGCTACGGCTGTGATGAAGTCAGTCCTACTCTTTTCAACCCATTCTCCATCTTTGTATTCCTTTTTTGTCGTCGTTTTCATAATACCGGCATCTGCTTTGGCTTCAGCTTCACCTTTACCAAGATATGCATTGACTCCCGCATATCCCCATTCGTTTTGAGCTTCAGCACTGGCTTTTCCAACCCAAGCAGTGACACCAGGATTGTCCTCAGAAAATTCATATCCAAGCCAATCAGCAGTTCTGCTGGCAGAAGGAGTGCGAGAGTAGTCGAAAACCGATGGCGTGTTACCAAAAGGAATACCGCTGGTGATATAAAGTAAACTTGTTACTGGAGAAACCAAATTTAATAGAGTAGGGAGTACATAAGGCTTTTTAATAAATACATCCTTAATCAATTTTGACCAATCAAAATTAAGCTGTCCTCCCGGACCAACAATTATAAAACTATTGGGATCAAATGATATTGGAGCGATATAATCAGCCAAAGTTAGTTTCTTATATTCATCTAATTTAACATATTCGTTGTACGCATCTTCAATAAATCGTTGATAGGCTTCTAATGCTCTCGAATACTGATCAAGTTTTCTGGCTATCTGTGTAGCGGTGCTATTTATGTTGGACTCAAAGCGAATATCCCAGTCAAGTTGCCGAACAGTGCGTTGAAAATCCGATTGGATAGTAGTTACTTTTGATGATGCTGTTTTACAACGACTTCCAATCTGTTCGAGTCCAGAAAATTCAACGTATATTCTTGGCATATTCATTACCCTCCCTTCCTAAGGAGATGTTTTATTTCAGTATTTATTTTTTTGATTGTATAGGATATCCATGGCTTTAATAAAAGCTTCACGCTCAGGGTTTTCATATCCAGAAAAAATGATGTCATTGATGTCAGAGTGATTGAATAGGAAGTTATTATCTGAACCAACATAACCTTCTGGATAAGGAACACCTAAGTAATCATAGATTTTGTTTTCGCTAGGATTTACTTGCAAAATGCCGATGATTACTAATTTTTTTGTTGCGTCTTTTAATAAGACCACACTTCCAATAGGTAGTAAATTTTTCATGTCTCCTCCGATTATCTTATTTAGTTAGACCAACCCACCAGTTTCCAATCGCTTCGCCACATTTGTTTGCTAAAATTTTGTAGCCCTCAGCAGCTTTTTCAAAGTAACTCATGTCTGCCGTTCCATTGCCACCAGTCGCATTATCTATTGCGCCGAAAATAAGATCATCGAAACCGAGTGTTAAGCTGTGGCTGATTCCATAAATACCAGCCATGGAAATATCTATTCCTGTAGCGCCAGTATCGCCCATATCCCACTGACCATCGGCATAATATTTTTCGTGGCTACGAAAACCTTGAGAGATTGATTGAATTCCAGCTTCACCAATGGCTGAATATATATTTAATGCACTCCAAGGGCCTGCTTTTATTTCTGACAAACTTTTAACGTCTCCAATGTGTTTCAATGCATAGCCAGATTTAATTACTGACAACATATCTTTTCCGCAATCTACATAGTCAGCTACAATGCTTTGCCATTGCTTATTGTCCAATCTATTGCTTGCAGATAGGATAGAAGCAGTTAAACCTAAAAATCCTGCTGACAACCCTAAAACTTTTACATTTTTTTGCGCAACATCTCCAAAGAATCCTATCTTTAACCCCTTATACATATCGCAAAAATAGTCATATAAGCCTGTCCATACGCCAATACTAGAATCAGCAAGATTGCACCAGTCGCTTGCCCCAGTAAGTCCCTTTTTATCTCCTGAAAAGAAAGTTGTAAAACTCTCGAAGTATGATATTACATCTTCTAAAACTCCCGCTTCATCAACATCTCCCCACTTATCAGTTCCTCTCAATAGAGTTTTTACAGTAGAGAGAAGATCTTTTTCTTCATCTGCATCAAAAACTATTTCGCTTATTCTATCTTTCCAATTTGCAAATGGATTGTCCCCTGGCCCCAGGATGACAGCTACATTAGGGTCAACTCTTATAGAAGAGATGTAGTCAATTAAATTTGTTTTTTTATATTCATCTAATTTAACGTATTTGTTATGGGTATCTTCAATAAATCGTTGATAGGTTTCCAATGTTCTTGAATACTGCTCCAGCGTTTTTGCTATTTGTGTAGCGGTGCTGTTTATGTTGGACTCAAAACGAATATCCCAGTCAAGTTGCCGAACAGTGCGTTGAAAATTGGATTGGATAGTATCTACTCTTGATGCTACTGTTTTACAACGACTTCCAATTTGATCAAGACCGGAAAATTCAACATAAATTCTAGGCATACTTCACAACCTCCTTTCTATCGGTTCCCCAGCGGAACGTAAAGGTCGCTCCGCCAGGGATAACCGATTATTTCAAGCTTCCAAAAAATCAGAAGACTTTGCCCTGCTCCTGAGCTTTCTGAGTGCCTTCACGCTCAGCAGCTTCATAACTTTCAGCAGCCTGGGTGAGGAATGTGCTGTATGCCTTAATGTCCTTGACAATAGTATCAAAAGTATTCTGCATATTTGCAAACTGCTTTTTTTCAGTTTCGATGGTGGTGCCTTTCATTTTGTTAGCTGTAGTCGTAACCTCCTGCAGCATTTCTGCATACAGAGACTGGATAGTTACTGCTGCATTTTCGAGGGTCTTAGCTTTGTCACGCATAACACTGGAATCTACTACTACTTGTGCCATAGTTTTTCTCCTTTCAAAATGATGATTTGATTACTTTCCGACACTAAGAGAGCTTGCTTTGCTCTTAATATCGTTTTCGGTGCTCTTCATTTTTGCGGCATATTCACGAAGGAACTGAACGTAGTTCTTCAAGGCTTTTTCTGCTGCGGAGAAGTCGTTTTTGTAGCCTTCGATTCTCTGGTTGAATGTGTCGCTTGCTTCACCTTTGTAAGTCACACGAAGATCAGACACAGCTGTATAGATGCTGGTGTATGCTTTGGTGAATTCTCCGGTTTTTCCCTCGATTTTGCTTGCAGAAGCTTCGAGTTCTTCAGGGGTTACATCAAAAATTGTAGATGCCATAAAAGTTCTCCTTTCGGTGTTTGAATTTTTTGAATAAATACTTAGTGTCCAGATTTCAAGGTGGCGGCTCGTTCTTCTGCTTCACGATCTTCACGCTGAATTCTGTCGGCACAGTATTTAATCGTTGACGCTAGATTGGACATCTGAGATCTTGTCCTGTTCATTTCACTGCGCAGGGTGCTTAATTTTGATATAAAAGCATCAGCTGCTTGGCCTTTCCATACGGCACGACAATCTTGTTCCATCTGTTCCAGAAGTTTAATCAGAGATGAGAGCTGAGATGCGTCATCTGATATGGAATTCGCTTGTGAAATAACTTTAGAGTAGTTTATTCTATATTTCATGGTGTCGTATCTCCTTCCTTTGCTAGATTAACAGCAGCTTGGCTCCATCGGAGATACCAAGTTGGGCAAAGCTGCATTCCAAACGTAATGCCGTATTGTCGCTTGTATCGAACAACATCGCATCGGCACTCTTATCTGAGATTCCGTACTCTGAGTTTAATATTCTTATCATCAGATTCTGAGCATTTTTGACAGACATATTGTTTGGAACGATAAAATCGTATGTACTATCCAGGGCTGGTATTTTTACTGTGATAGATATTTTTTCCATGAACCTCACCACCTTATCTCAACATTTTTTTCTTTAAGACAGAAGTAACAGCTGTGAGATTTTACATCTGGTACAAGCGGTAGGGTTTCTATCTTTGCGGAAGCATTTTCATAGCAGTTTGGGCAGAGTATGTAGTTTTCTGCATTGACAACCAGTGACATAAACAGACGATCATTGTTCTTGGCTCCATTAACATTAAAACCGCATATAAAATAAATTCCGTATTGTGGAGCATCAATATACTGGAACACCTTTCGCATAAAGGCAGCCTGCTCATTGGTAATCATATCGAAGAAATCGTTGAACTCAGAAATGACAATAAACAGCTGTTCGTGCTGTCTGCCTGGTTCTTCTAAGCGTGCATTTAATTCTGGTTTCAATTCCTCGATGAACTCATCAAGAGCAGTAGCTCCGCTAATATACTGACACGAAGAACATTCATCGACAATATTTCTAAAAGTGCCATTGTCATCATCAATGAATACTAAACGTCTGTTACTGTATTGGGCGATGTTCATTAGAATAGTTCCGTAAAACTTACCCAAGCTATCTGTATCATTTGCACAGATACAGACTTTGTAATCCTCGGACAGAGTTATGCCATACATCAGTGCTGCAGACTTGGAGGTTCCAAGGATAAGATTTCCACTTTCATCAAAAATGGATTCAGGTGGAGTGCTTCGTGGTGTCGGTGAATAATAGCTTGCAGGAGCTTCATAAGAATTATTTGAATCCTTTGTAGCTCCGTCTAGCTTAATTGGAGTGTATCCGTGCCAATTCGATGCCAATTCGATGTATTTCTGACTAATGGTTGCGATACGATCAGCTTCGGTTTCACCGTCAAAAGCGATTGCAGTCTGGAATTCAACAATTTCTCTATTTATTACAGTGATGCCCCGTCCGCTGATATCTTCAGGAACAACCGGAGGGCGCACATTATGAATATCTAGGTAGTTACTAGGATCATTCATTTTCAGGGTGAAATAAGTGGCAATATACTCAGTTACCTTGTAATATATAGAGTTTCGTGTACTTCCTGTAATAACGAAATAAACGCCAAAGGTTTTTCCGGCACTGATGATGTCGATGAAGCTGTCTGATATATCCATATATTTGTCCCGGAAGGATGCAAAATTATCAATCAGGACAAGAATGGCAGGAAGAGGTTTTTTGCAAATAGCACGATAATCAGAAAAAGTACCACAGTTATTGTCTGCAAAAATGCGTTTGCGTTCATCGATTATGTCGTGCAGAACAAAAGCCAATTCAGAGAGTTTGCTTTCATCGTCTGCAAATACGACCCCGCCGGTATGCGGAAGATATGAAAGATAGCCTAAATTTCGCCCGCCAAAATCCATAGCATACAGATTCAGTTCTTCCGGGGTATAGGCATACTCACAAACCATGGAGTAAACCAGTGTTTGCAAGAATGTCGTTTTTCCTGTTCCACTTGCACCATACAATCCAACATGACCGGTTTTGGAGAAGTCTATCGTAAGCGGTTTTTGCTCCTGAGTGCGAACGTAATCTACCAATCCAATTGTTGCAGAACACAGCCCCTTCTTTTCTTTTTCAAGGGTCTGCAAAACAATTTTTTCAGGGAGCATATCTAGCCACAAAGGCTTCGCTACAACATTCTTCTTTTGCCCGAGGGCAACGATTTCAGAAACAACTGCTTCTAGTTGCGTTTTGTCAGACTTGTCACCAGACAGGTCAATCTTGGCGCTATGGATAGGATTGGCTGTATTATCAGTCATCTGTACCATGATTTCTTCGTCTGGCATATATGTTTTAGTAGGAATATAATCAGCTCCACTATAACCAGACTGAATACATTCGTAGATTTCATCATAGCCGACTTGCAGATACAGACGACCGGGGTTTTTAATCATTGCAGAGTCAGGTTTATTTATCATATCGATGCTGTCCTGTTTATCTGCAACCTTCAAGCAAACTCTAAAGCGAGAGTTGCTCATAATCTGCGGATCAACGATACCGCTTGGCTTCTGTGTCGCAAGAATCAGATGTATTCCGAGGCTACGACCAACTTGAGCTACGTTGATGAGTTGTGCCAAAAACTCAGGCTGCTGTGTCTTTAACTGCGCAAATTCGTCAATAATAATGACTAAGTGCGGCAATGGTGTATCAAGGCGTCCGCCTTTGTAATACTTGTGGTAGGAGTTAATATCCAGTTTATCAACACCAAGTGCAGCAGCAGCTTCATTAAATATGCGCTGACGAGACTTTATCTCTGCTTCCAACGAAACCAATGCACGATAGAGAATATTTCCCGACAAATTTGAAATTGTTGCTGACAAATGCGGCAGTGCAGGAGCGAACGGTTTAGCCATGAATGGTCTTGCCATATCTCCGCCCTTGAAGTCTACTAAGACAAAAGCAACTTCTTTAGGACTATAGTTAATAGCCAGCGATAAGATGAATGCCTGTAGGAATTCGCTTTTACCGGAACCTGTAGTACCTGCAACAAGTCCGTGGCAACCGTGATAGGCTTCGTGCAGATCCAGGCTGAACACTTCACCGCCTGCCATGACTCCTATTGGGGCTGCTAGAGATTTGGCAGAATTGTTGTTATCCCAATGACTTTCAATAGCAAGTTCGCTGACATTGCCTACTTTATACATTTGCAGGAACGATATACGATCAACGATACCCAAGGAACGAGAGTCTCTCTTGATAGGCAGTCGAGAGAGTTCATTCGCAAACGAGTGAATACGGCTCATTTCTACATCATCAAGAGTAAATGGGATGAACCTATTTGCATTTTTGTTTTTTATATAGTATCCAGTGCGAGTATCATCGCTTTGGATAATTGTTTTACATGATTTAGGCAGTTTTGTGATATCGCCATAGGCAAACAAAGTTGTGATACCAACTTGGTTCTCGGAATCATTCATATATCTGAGCAGAGCCTCTTTTTCAATCAAATTCGGCTCCGTGACGATCACAACGTAATGGGGGATAGGTGTGCCACCTCTATCCTGAGATTCTTCTCGCTCTTTTATCATCTCATCAATGATATTAAAAATATAATGAACCTCATCGGGATTTGTAGCAAAGAAACGAACCTTTTTATCGTTGCTCCAGATATGAGGTACATTCTTGAAATCATCAAAGTTATACACCTGTTTAGGAGATGTTATAAGCACGAGCTTTACTTCATCGTAGGAATGAAGTGAAATAATATTAAGGATCACCTCATTAAGAATAGTGCGTATATTCTTCTGACTGCCGATAATGCCAATCGTGTGATTAGTAAAAATGTCGAGCGTCAGTGGAACATTGTTTAATGTCCCGTACTTCTTGGAAAGCTCAACTGGCAAATTACGAAGTTCATCTTCATGCAGCTGAAATCCTTGCTTTGGAATTTTTAACTGCACTTCAAAAGGTCTGCTACCTAAACCCATACGGATAGCAAGAAAATCAGCATCCTCATGGGAACGCTCCCACAAGCGGAGTCGGTTACTTTCGTTATCAAGCATGGAGCATAAAATTTCAGGAGAAGGGCATAACGAATCGTTCAAAAGACGTACGGTTCGCTCTCTCTTTGAAATTAAGCTTTTTTCTATATCAGAGATATACGATAAGTATCTGCTCTTTCTATGGCTCTCATCAGCCAAGGTGCGCCTTTTCTGGTAGCTTCTAAGTAAAGAAGGCCACATAAGCGAACCCAATAGTAAACCTACTGCCATAGTGCCACTGGCAATAATGGTTGACATCTGACCGCCGCTAATTGCATTTGTGATAGATACGCCCAAACTTGCCAGCATTACCATAGACATAGTAATGCTCGGTCCGAGAGTTAGAATTGCAGGAGTTTTATCTACGGTAAACGGGCTAGGAGGAGCATCAATCTCAATTACATCGCTATCTAATGATTTTAGAATACGAGGTGTACTGACAAAGTATTTCTTTTCCGCTGCATCATTGATAGGCATTTTCACAGCAAAGGATGTCATCAACGATAAGGTACTTTCAGTTTTGAGATTACGCACAGCTATAAAGTCACCCATGTAAATGAGGGAAAGCCCCATGATAAAGACTTCATCAAAAGGCTTTAACTGTTGTGAATGAACAAGGCGACCGTTTACATAGATACCAATACTGCGTTTCAGATCCTCAATAAAAGCATTTACATTGCTGTCAATGCGAATAGCTGCGTGTTTTTCTCTTGAAACAAAGTCGCTAAAATCATAAGAAATATCGTTTAGTGGAGTGCGCCCGATAAAAATATTTGTGTCTTTTGATAATGCGTATTTTTTATAGCCAGCCTGTATATCCGAGGTGGCAATGAACAGGGTTTTGACTGTTTTGCCGTTGCTTTTATTCTTAAATGCAAAATAGTCTCCACTATGTATTACATGGTCATTACAAGGATGACCATTCAGCGTTACTTCATATTTATCATCGAAGCTTTGTTTTAAGGTGTAGATAACGGATGCTTTTTCTTCTTCCTGAGAAAAAGGAATAGCGAAGTCTGATGGAAGTCCCAATGTTTCGAGAAACAGGCGATTCGTTCTGTTTTTCAAGACATCGCTTAACATCCGTGAAATTGCTCGATCTTCAACAAAGAACGTTACCAAGAAATCTAACATCGAATTATTCTTGGATTTAGCCATCTTTTCACCACCTCTACAAAATACTATTTACAATTTTTCTCCGCAGTTGCCGCAGAACTTCATGCCAGGCTTATTCTCAAAACCGCAAGAAGGACATTTTGATGCACTGAGAGGTTTTCCACATTCACCACAGAATTTCATTCCATCTGGAACTTCTTTTCCGCAGTGAGGACAGATTATGGTAGTAGCGAGCTTACTTCCACAACTACCGCAAAACTTCATTGTTGAGTTATTCTGAGCACCACACTTAGGACAAGTGATCTGCGCATCAGGTTTAGTTACATTCATATTTTGTCCGATTCCGGAGAATACATTTCCAAATTGACCGGCTGCGCCAAGCCCCATGCCTAATCCGATGCCAGCATTGGCAATACTGCCAGAGGAAGGATTCTCTGCCAGTTTTTCTAAAATGTCGAGGGAACGGCGTTGCTGATAGAAGCCCTCACCAAGTGCAAGTTCTTCTTTGTAACCACGAAGTTTTTCGTATTCTTCTGGTTTTGGTGCGATCGACTCGCAATAGAAATTGACCAGTTCAATACCAAAACGTTCAAATTCCTCGTTAAGAGCTTCCTGAAATGTTGCTGATAGTTCAGACAAAAACTGCGAAATTTCCAAGAAGGAAATTTGCTTCTGAATCATATATGCAGCCGTTACAGACTTAATTTTCGAGTTAATCAAACCGTTAAAATATCTTAAGACGAGCATCGGATTGGTAGTTGTTCCATTAGGAACAGCACCAATAATTTTTGATACAAACAAACGGGAGTCTGTAATAGTAATTCCGTATTGTCCACGAGCACCAACATTCAAGATCAATCCATACTTAGGATCTTCGAGAGGAATAGGGGTAGAAGTTCCCCATTTCATATCGAGATTTGCCGTCTTGTTAATGTAGTAAATCTCAGCAGAGAATGGTGTTTTTCCGCCAAAAGGCAAATTTACAAGTTTATTCAGTATTGGTAAGTTGCCGGTCGAAAGAGTATGCGTACCAGGACCAAATAAATCAAGAGCTTCGCCCCCTTTAAAAAATAGGGCTTCCTGACCTTGGTTAACTATAAGCTGCGAACCCAGGACGAACTGTTCGGAAGGGCACTTATAAATAAGCCATTGTGAACCATTCGAGTTGCCATCATATTTAATTCGGTCAATGATTGCCATTTACATAACCCCCTTCTCAATTATCCTTCCTTTTGAATCTGCTTCTTTAATTCATTGCAAAAAACGCTATACGAATTGTCACGTGACAAATTATCAATATACGAAAGAATAGTATTCTTGGCATCTTCGCCTTCGTTTTTAGCCAGACGGTATGCACGAATAAAAATATTTAAGACTTCAGCAGCTGGTGCTGGTAAATGCTTGCCGGTAAAGAATCCGCCTTCTAATTGGCACCACCTTGCACGAATTTGCCTAAATTTTGCCATAGCAAAATGAGCACGCCAGTCATCAGGGCAAAGATCTACTGCTAATGATGCAATTTCAGATTCATCACAGCCAATTACACCGGAAACAAGATCAAAAATGTTATGACGGTCTTTTCTGGAAGCTACATTGAATGCACGAATGAAAGCAGCCCTCATATTACGATCTGGCAAGTACCGTGTCATGTCAACATATGTATCCATTTCTTGCTTTTCACCAGATGCTATGTTATATGCCTTCCTATATGCAGGGACTACCGACAAATACCCTGTTCTATCTCCGCCGGTAGAAGCATATCCAAGCCATGCACTCCAGCAATTTGGATCAATGTTAATTGCTTGCTTAAATTTGGTATTAGCCTTTCGATCATCACCCAGGTCAATTAATTTATACCCATCTGTAAGTAATTCCTCGACATCTTTCCCTTCGTATCCGTACACATGTTTTGTAATATTCTGAGTGATTTTTTGAACAATCTGATCTTGTTTAATAACAAACTGGGAAAAGCAGTGTTCACAGGTACCAATCTCATGTGAATTGTCAAGGATAATGTTACCGCCACACTGTTCACAGATTAAACTAATTTTAGCCATATCTGATATCTCCTTACAAAACAAAAAGCGGGACGAGATAATTGTTTTCACATACCTCATCCCGCCTTAATGTTATTTTTTTAGCCTTCGTTAGAAACAGATCTCTGGGTTGACTTATAACCGCTATTGGCCAGCTTAAGACCTAACTTACCAAATGCGGATTCGGTTGCCTCTTTAGCAGCTGCATAGTAAGCATTACGTTTCTGCTCCTTAAATACGTTACCAATAGCAGCATCAAAGGCCATAGCGGAGAAAATCTTCTCCTGGATCATCAAATATACTTCAACGTACAGATAGGTACCAACCGTGGTGTTGGAGATAGCGATCTTAGCTTCGCTGTCCACGTCAACAACAACGCACTGCTCTTTTGCAGCGAAAACTGCACCCATCAGACCCTTGCCACCTTTAAGAGTCTGGATAGTGGCCTTCAGAGGATACTGCTTTGCCTGCAGTTCGTTCAGGATAGCCTGCTCAAGCTGATCTCTCTTTCCGCCAGCATCTTCGAAGATGTAGCTGTCGCTACGGCCGGTGAATTTAGTGTTTGCCATGAATTTTTCCTCCTTGAAATGTGAGTTTTATATTCCTAAGCACTCTGGTGGAACTCAGACTGCTAAAGGTCCAATTACTTTACTTTTTTCTGTCAATTGCCTAATTGTTTGTATATAATCCGGGATTTGATCCAACATGACAGATGTGGCTTCATTCATATCCAAAACAGCTATTAGCGCCATAAACATTGTCCATGACATTTTTTTCGTTCTTGTCTCTATAGCGCTATAAGTTTGTCTTGATACCCCTATGGCAGAAGCCATCACTTCCTGAGACATTCCCAATCGTGCTCTCATAACTGGAAGTTCTGCTGTAAGAGTCATGATTAACTCATCTCTAATTTTTGCTTTATCATCATACATGCTATTTTTCGCTCCAGTTTCGTAGAGTACCTTACTCCATGAAAAACACCGCCCAATACTGATAATTCAGCATTATTAGGCGGTGTTGACGATTTACTTGACGGCTAATAGGGTAGAAAGCCGCTGCATATTTTCCTGTTTTAACTCCATTGTAGGATGAACATAGCGATTCATTGTAATATTTACACTGGCATGACCTAATATTTCGCTAAGACTTTTCACATCAAAACCAAGCTCTATACACCTCGTTGCAAATGTATGGCGTAACGAGTGATAATTTGCAGGGGCAATTCCGCTTTTTTGTAACGCTCTCTTAAAGTGGTTTTGCATCGTTCGTGGCTCTAAAGGCGTTTGCTCACAATTAGTCAAAATATACCCTTTGGAAGAGGCCTTATATGACGCAAGAATGACTATCAGGTCATTTGGAACAGGGATTGTGCGAATGGAGCAGGCACTCTTGGGAGTTGTAATGACAATCTTTGTTTTTTGTTTGTTATTGGCTCTGTTCTGGATTCTTTGGAGCGTTTGGTGAACATGAATTGTGTGATCCGAAAATGAAATATCCTCCCAGCGCAAGGCACAAATTTCTCCTACTCTAAGTCCAGTAAATAAACACACCAATATGCCAATGTTGCAAGCATCAAGGTCAGAATACAGATATTGACATAATTTCTCCTGTTCAGCACGACTTAATACTCTCATTTCTGGAATTTGACGTTTTACCTGTATGGATTGTGCATCACAGGAAATGATGTTTCCTTTTTTGGCGGCGAATTGCATTATGTTCCGAATTAAAGATAAAATGTCCGAAACTGTTTTAGCCGAAAGTCCATTTCCTTTCAATCCACCCTCTGTAAGAAAAAGATTGCATTGTTCTTCAATAAAATCATGAGTTATATCGCACAATGGCTTGACCCCAAATGCTGGAAGTACATATGAGTTAAGGAGATTCCAGTATTTATTGCTTGAAGATTCCTTTACCTGGGGGCGTATAGTCTGAAACCATTCCATGGCAATACATTCAAAACAGACAGTAGGCACTTTTTGATTGGCAGTGGTAGAATTGCTTGCGAATGAGATTTGGTTAACAAGTTTTGCTTTGACTTCTCGATATGTTTTTGCATAAACATAACCATAATTTGCTTTACCAGCAGGGGTCCGAGATTTAATATATCGTCCTTCCCACCTGCCGTCTTTCCTTTTGTAAATGTTTTCACCTTTTCGGGGCATAAGGTGCACCTCCTTCCTTATGACTATAATTCTGACGGCAAATTGTGAATGTGGATCGCCCTTTGGAGACTTTTTCTACAAATATTTCGCTTTTTACTCACTTTACACATTGACAAATAGAGCGACAACGTGTAAAATAAGAATATAAACTTCAAAAAACAGAGAAAAATGTAGTTCGTGGAGTAAGGTACTCTACGAATTTTTTTATTATTTATCCAGAAAAATCGTTTGTGGTTTTTCTGGTTTTTTATTTCAATCATTTAATGCAAATTGCCTATAAAATTTTATCACATTGCATTTATAAATGCAACTTGCATCTTATGTTGGTTGTTGAGATTTTGGGTACATTTTATAATGTATAGCAGAATCATACACAGCGTGGAGGTGATTGAAATGCAACCGGAAATTGATTACGTTAAGATTGGTCAGCGCATTAGAGCTGCCCGATTGGAAAAGGGTTATAGCCAAGCTGATTTGGGTGCGTTGGTTGGTTGCTCGAACAATCATATGAGCCATGTTGAAGTTGGACAGACGAAAGTTTCTTTGGCAATGCTTCTAAAACTGGCATTCGTCTTGGAAAAGAACTTTGACTATTTTTTACTGGATACCCCATATGCAAAAAGCGACAGCATCATTGATAATGAGATTGCTGCAAAACTGAAAAAGTGCAATGTAACAACATTGATAACCGTAGGAAAGTTGATTGATGTCTTGATTGACCAGCAAGAGATGATAAAAAAAGCGGATCTTGATTGATATAATGAAAAAGAAGCCCATTGGCAGTTCTGAGTGAACTGCTATGGGTTCCTTTTTTGCAACACAATATACTGATCCTTTAAGAAACAAAAAGTCCACCAGTCATGATGCACTGCGCATCGTACTGGTGGACTTTTTCTGTAAAGATATAAAAATAGATATTCATATATCGCCATAACCAATGTCGTTATCGTAGGCATGAAGATCTTCTTTCAGGAAATCTGCTTTACGAATATACATCGAATTTACCAGCTCCCCTTTTTCGTGGAGCAGGCTGAATTTGTAATCTAATAACGCTGCCGGTACATAGAGCATTTTAGCCGATTCAAAAAAGCAAGTTCTTCAATCTTGCCGATATGTTCGGATATAAAACAATGCCTAACACCGATGAAATCGCAAATGATCTGAACGGTCGGACTTGGGAGGAGTTTTAATTCGATCCGGAAGGAGGTCGCAATGGAGTATTCAGAGCAAGTGCATTTATTTGCCACAAAGTGGATTGAGAAATTCAGAGATCAGAAAATCAGCTACATAGAGCTGGTTGACCATTACCTGGCTGATGATTGTCAGGCATTGGGATTCCAGATGGATTGTGGTCATGCCTTTTCAGAAAAATATGGCGATGCAGCAAGCAGCATACTGTATTTTTCTATTCAGATACCATCTTAATTTGCACTATCTATGCTAACCGAAACAACAAAGTGCTTGACATTCACAAGTGTTTGCTGTTTACACTTCGGACAGTAGAGTGGAAAGTTCTTTAATTCGGTATCTTCTTGCATTATCGTTCGGGTTTTATTTCCACAGATAGGACATAGAACCCATTTTATAGTTTCCATATTTTTCTCAATCCTTACTTCTAAATATTATCCTACTAAATTTATAAAATTTATCGCAACGGTTTTTAAGTTTTTGCTTCTTGATTACTTAACGGCGGAAAAAGAATGTTTTCACATAGGGCTGTTGTTTACATGTCATTTTTTTGTTTTTTTAATTCTATACCCACCAGTACAACAGATAGCATAAACGCTGAAAAATCAGCAACAGGTCCCGCAAGCAATACTCCCATAATTCCGAAACGAAGCGGGAGCAGCAGGGTAAGCGGAATCAACACAAAGGTCTGCCTTGTTAATGCCAACAGAGCACCTTTTAACGATTTTCCTATTGCGGTAAAAAAACTGGAAGAAAGCAACTGCACACCATTTACCAACACCATGAAAAGATAGGTACGCATGAACAAAACAGCAAATTCAAAATACAGCTCGTCCCCATCTCCGAATAGCGAAATGATAGATTGCGGGAAAAATTGAAATGCGATGAAAGCAATTGTGGAAACAACAAGGTTCCATTTTACCGCAAGCAGGTAAGCCTCCCGTACACGATGGTATTGCCTTGCCCCATAGTTGAAGCCGATAATCGGCTGTGTTCCCTGCGAGATTCCTACAACAATCGCAAGGATTATGGCATTTGTTTTCATAACGATTCCGCAAGCAGCTAAGGGAATATCTGTTCCATATTTTGTTAATGCGCCGTAATAAGTCAACGAATTGTACTGAATGATTTGAATCACGGTAACTGCAATCTGATTTGAGCTGCTGCTTATCCCCATGCTGCAAATTTTCAGGCTTTCTTTAATGTCAAATAAAAACGACTCTTTTTCAAAATGGATTGTTTGGAAACGCCATAGATAACGGAGTGCGAGTATGAAAGAAAAAATTTGCCCAATAACCGTTGCCCAAGCTCCGCCGGCAATTCCCCAATCGCAAACAAAAATAAAAATGGGGTCAAGAATGGTATTGATAATAGCTCCCACAACCATGCAGACCATTGAATACTTTGGTTTTCCATCTGCTCGAATCAAATTGCTCATACCATTCGTTACAATGAGAAACGGCATTCCAATCAATGTTATGCTGGCATACTGCTTTGCATATGGAAATACATCTGTCGTTGCCCCAAATGCCTTTAGGAGCAAAGACAGAAAAGTTTCTCCAACCAGCAAATAAATAATTCCGAAAATTCCCATCAGAACAATACCATTTCCCGCTGCTTTGGCGGCAGCTTTCGGCTCTTTGCATCCAAGACAGAGGGAAACACGGGAAGCACTGCCAATTCCAACCAGTAGTGCAATGGCAAGGCAGATGGTAGAAAACGGGTAGGCAACATTGGTTGCTGCATTTCCCAAATAACCGACCCCTTGACCAATAAAAATCTGATCCACAATATTGTAGATTGAGCCGACAAGAGACGCCACAATACTGGGAACAGCAAAATTTTTCAACAGCTTTGAAATTTTTTCATAGCCCAGAGGATTTTCAGTCATTGAACTCCTCCCCCTTTCTCTCTATATGGAGTTCCGATGTGATATTTCTGCCCGCCTGTATTAAGAAATCCATAAAAAGGTTCTGCTCGGATTCGCTCATACCCTGCAATAAAAGAGCTTCTGTCTTTTCGCATATCATCTGTATCTCGTCAATAATAGACAATGCTCTTTCTGTAGGATACAATTTACATGTCCGCTTATCCTTATCATTGGGAGAACGTGTAATCATTCCCTGCTTTTCCAATGTCGCAACTGTCCGTACAATATTGCTTGGATGAACATAGAACATATTCAACAAAGAATCTTGTAGAATACCGGGCGAACGACAGATTTTGATTAAGAACATATATTGACTGTTGTTGATTCCATAAGGGGCAAGTTGCTTGTCCAAATAGATTTTGTAAAATCGGTCTGTTACGGAAAGCCATTTTAATAGTTGCATAGATATATACCTCCAATCAGAACGTATTATACATCAATATGCGTGCGCACGCAACTACTTTTAACATTATATCTGCCGCTTTGTCCTCCTAAACACAAATCAATTCTACATCTATAATCTCTACTGCTCTGCTACGAATATTATTCATTTTCCCGACCCATTCAAGCTGATTTTCTGCCTTTAGCTGTTCTGTTACTCCCTGCTTGTCGGCATATTCTTTTACCAGCCGAGAAAACATATCCTCTGCCTGTTCATCCACGCTTGCAAGGTATTCGTTCAACCTGCCGCTTGTCAGCAGATTAAGATAAACAAACTGCTTATCAGAAAATGTACGGATGCTGATTTTGACATTTCGGACGATGAGCCTGTTTGACTTCCTGATGACAACTAAAAAGTCCACCAGTTATGATGCACTGCACATCATACTGGTGGACTTTTTCTGTAAGAAAATAAAAAACTGATATTCATATATCGCCATAACCAATGTCGTTATCGTAGGCATGAAGATCTTCTTTCAGGAAATCTGCTTTACGAATATACATCGAATTTACCAGCTCCCCTTTTTCGTGGAGCAGGCTGAATTTGTAATCTAATAACGCTGCCGGTACATAGAGCATTTTAGCCGTTTCAAAAAATGTGTGTTCCGAAAGGCATTCCAGAACTTTCCCATCTTCTAACAGAAGCTCCGCCGCAAAGAAGTTTGCTTCATTTTCTTCGATTGATCTATCATCAAACACTTCCATTTCTTGAAAGCCGTGCATCATGGCGATTTTCGTATGTAGGACAGCGTGTCCTAATTCATGTGCGACTAATATACGTTCCAGGATGCCGTTCACATTGTGATCTATCACGATATTCTTCTGTCTGGACTGGTAATAGAAGAAGCCCTTCAATTTCTTCTGCAAATCGTAATAGTGGATTTTGATACCTAACAGCTGACATAGCTCGTAAGGGTCTCTGGTGTGATATTTTCGCACAAGCTTATCGACAGTTTCAATGATATGCTCTGCCGTTTTCATTTGCTTCACCTCCGAATCGCACACAGAAAACATATTCTGTGCTTGAGGATTTTACTCTTTATCTTTATGCTTTCTGTATTTCTTCGGAGTGTACTTTTCCCGTGCTGTTTTCTTAGAGTCCATATAGACTGACATAATCGCCTGGAAGAATACATCTTTTGCATCCTCGTCCAATTCTCCACCGGCAAACAGAGAATTTACACGCCCCAGCACTTCCTGAGCTTCTTTTGCTCCCTTTGAACCGAAGTTTTCCTTTGCCTCTAAAATAAACATATCCTGATCTATATGGCTCTGGCTATCCGTTTCAGATTCGTCCAAAAGATAGGACACAGAGATATGCAGCGCTTCAGCAAGTTTTCTGATGTTGCTTTTTCTGGGGAGTGTTCCGAGCTGCTCATAGGTGTAAAGGGATCTTTCGGAAATGCCGGTCATCTGGGCAAGCTCCGTTTGAGATAGGTTCATAGCCAAACGAGCTTCTTTAATTTTTTCTCCAAATGTCATGGTACTGTCCTTCCTTTCAAAAAATATTTATTTGTAACTTCCGATTATTTGTTGACAAACTTCTGGAAAATGCTATAATGAGAACCAGAACAGAAGTATTAGTTCCACTTAATTATATATCGGAACTTTTATAAAGTCAAGAACTTCCGATTTTGCTTCTGTTATTTTAATCAAATATCGGAAGTTATAGTCATTCTTGTCCCATGGTATTTGTTTCCCTTTAGCCAAGTGACAGGAGTTAGAAAGGAATTCTTATTTTATGGATTAGGCTGAAAGGAGATTCTGAATGAGCAGATATAATACACAGGTATTAAGCAATATTCGAATGCTTTGCCGGATGCAGAACATTGACGAGAAGGTTCTGTATGAAAGAGCAAAGCTGATTTTATCCATATATCGAGAGGTGTGCTGGTCGACCATTGATCGTGCGAATGATGTATGTGATACCCTTATTTGTACTTACGGTGACAGCTTAGATGGTGCATTGATTTATCTGGAGAACTTTGCTCCGGATGAAGCGAGAGAACGATTTGAAGAACGCATTCGCAGCTTGTTCGAGACAAAGTGGATCATTGAACTGGTAGATATGGCTATGTTGAAAATCAGAGAATATCCGGATAAAGGCGCTCTGTACTGTGAGATTATCTCAAAGGCATATCTCAACCGCTTCAAGTACAAGGAATCAGAAATGCTGGAAGTTCTGAATATGGAACGCAGCAGCTATTATGACCGAAAGAAAGAAGCGATACTGTTATTTGGTCTGTCACTTTGGGGAACAGCCATTCCTAAATTGAAAGATTTCCTGGAAAGTGCCAGGGAGGAAGAAGCATTGTGTTATTGTGAGTGCTAAGACAGGATTTTAGTCCGACTAAAATCCGATGAAAATACGACGGTTTCCCTACTGAAAGTCCGACTTGTCCAGTGTTAAAATGGCTATGCTGGGAGATAGCGGCATAAAATTGAATAGAGAGAGTTACGCCTCGTGCCTGTAATGGGTACGGGGCTTTTTTTATACCTGCCTATCTTCCTTCATTTTAACACAAAGGCATGAACGAGAGCTTGGAGTAATTTACTCCGGCTCTTTTTTTATGCCCGCAAGGAGGACAGGCCGGTGGCAAAGGGCATTGAGAATCGGGCACGATCTCCTCCCTCTGTTTTTGATTTTGCAACTTCAAAAATTCAAAAACACGGAGGAACGGAAATGTATTACGACTTGGTTGAAAGCGGAAAAAGAATTAAAGCATTGAGAAAGAAACATGGGCTTACACAGGAACAGCTTGCGGAGCAGTTAGGTGTTGCCGCAAACACCATTGCACGAATTGAAACCGGCAACCGAGGTATCTCTATTGATTTGGCAATCGAACTGGTCGTGCGCTTTGATACAACCCTCGATTACATATTTTTAGGTCGTGAATAACCTCGAAACTATACCTACGAGGCAATAAAAACTTGCATGAGGAACAGGTACAATTTAGATACAGCCAAAGAAAATCGGCTGCTTGTTCCTTGAAAACTGAATACACAGTCATCGAATACGTTCCTGTTGCCGGTGCGAGAGCATCAGCCACATCAGCGGTACGCCGTGACGTATCGGACAGAGAAACAGAACGACTTTCTTCTATAAATTAAAGCAGTTGTCTCTCTCCCGATGCCAGCGATCAATACTGGCTTGTAAATATTGGGTTGCTCCCAATACGGCCATGAAAGCAACAGGATTAAAGATACTTCTCTACGGAGCTGGCGGAGAACCCGGCAGAGGTTAGATTCCTATGGAACTGATTCGCAATCAGTCGTTCGGTGATTCCCTGAGGGCGTAAGCCCTCTTTCCCAGGGGTGCGTGGCAAATATGGGACACATAGACTTTTGGACTGACTGCCTGATTCATTTCAGGCAGTCAGTTATTACATACCCAACGAAAGGAGGTCATGGCAAATGATGAAAGAAAATTGGGTATATTGCCGTGGTGATATTTATTGCGCCAATCTGGACCCGGTAGTTGGCTCGGAACAAGGCGGCATCCGTCCGGTTATCGTCATTCAGAACGATACCGGTAATAAACACGCTCCCACATTGATTGTGGCAACGGTCACCACCAGAATCCATAAGAAAGCGAATATGCCGACGCACTTTGTTATTTACGACAATCCTGCATTCAAAGAAGCGTCCGTTGTTCAGTTGGAACAGATTCGCACCATTGATAAGAGCAGGATTGATAATTACTTAGGTAAGGTAACGCCCCGTGAAATGGTAGCGATTGAGAAAGCCTTATCCGTCAGTCTGGCAATGGAACAGCTGAAAAAACGTTCCACAAAACATAAAGCAAAGAGAACGAAGGAGTGAACATAAATGTTTGAAGAAAGAATCGCTGCCATGAATCAGCGCACCGAAGAAGCGATGGCTGCTAACGCAGTTCAGTTTGATAAGAGAACCTATACGGTTGATGAGATTCAGGATATTCTGGGCATCAGCAGAACCAGTGCATACAACCTTGTGAAAAAGAAAGTTTTTCATAGTGTCCGCATTGGCGGCAGCATCAGAATCTCCAAAAAGAGTTTTGATGAGTGGTTGGATCATCAAATGTAAGATTTGTCAAGGGTGTCGTACAACCCGGCGACAAACTTCAAAACATATTGAGAGTTCGATAAAATGTAGCCATGACAAGAAACACATGGCTACATTTTTTACATAGGAGGTTGTACGATGGCGGAAATGAGAAAACGCACGAGTATGTCTGTTCCGGAAATGGGCAGGATGCTTGGTCTTGGAAAAACGGAGTCATACTGGCTCATTAAAAAGAATTACTTCAAAACCATTCTTGTCGGCAACACCATGAGGGTGATGATCGACAGCTTTGAAGAATGGTATGCCAATCAGTTCAAATATCAGAAGGTCGATGGAACCCCTCCCGGAGAGGAACTGAAGAAAACTACATATTCAATGGAGGAGCTTGGACAGCGCCTTGGGCTGAAAGAAGCGACTGCTTACGAGCTGGTTGCCAAAGGGCATTTTGATGTGGTTGATGTCCTGGGCAAGCGCAGAGTGACCAAGGAGAGCTTTGAAAGATGGTATGCTTCTCAAACCGATTACCGCACGGTAGAGGATCAGGAACAAGATGCAGATATTATGGCATCCACCTACGGTCTGCCGGAAATGGCAAGAATGCTTGGGGTACATCGTCAGACCATTTACTATATCGTTGCCAATGAAGATTTTGAGCTTATCAAGGTTGGCAGATATAAGCGAGCTACCAAAGAGAGCTTTGAAAAATGGTATCAGAATCAGACCCGCTACCAGTTAGCGGAAGATAGACAGGAAAGGAGATGATTACATGGCATCTATCGTTAAGAGAAAAAAGAAGTATTCTGTGGTTTATACATACACCGATGAGAACGGCAACAAGCGTCAGAAGTGGGAAACCTTTGAAACGAATGCCGAAGCAAAGAAAAGGAAGTTGCAGGTTGAATATGAGCAGGAGTCCGGAACCTTTATTCCCCCTTCTGCTAAAACCGTCAATGATCTTTTGGATGAGTATATGTCAATCTATGGTGTGAACACCTGGGCGATGTCTACCTATGAAAGCAGAAAGAGCCTGATTGCAAACTATATTCGTCCCCTCATCGGTGATATGAAACTGGAGGATGTCACACCGAGAATCATGGACAAGTATTACAGAGATTTGCTTTCTGTCAAAGCGGTTTCTTCTAAGTATGTAAAAGCCCGTACAGAATATCTGACTCCGCATACTATCCGAGAAGTTCACAAGACATTGCGAAATGCTTTCAATCAGGCGGTCAAGTGGGAATTGATGACCAGAAACCCTGTGGAGCACGCTACGCTGCCGAAGGAAGAACACAAGACCAGGGACATCTGGACAGCAGAAGTGCTCCAGAAGGCTCTGGAAGCCTGCGACGATGAGATTCTCCGTCTGGCTATCAACCTTGCCTTCTCCTGTTCCCTGCGAATGGGCGAGCTTCTGGGGCTTACCTGGGACTGTATTGACGTTTCCCCCACCAGTATTGAACTTGGTCAGGCAAGCATCTTTGTTGAAAAGGAGTTGCAGAGAGTAAATCGTGAAGCGATGGCAGATCTGGACGGTAAGGACATCATGTTTAAGTTCCCGCCGACCTTCGCCAGTACGCATACGGCATTGGTTCTCAAAACTCCTAAGACCAAAACAAGTGTCCGCAAGGTATTCTTACCGAAAACCGTAGCGGAAATGTTGGTACAGCGAAAGGCTGACATTGAAGAACTGAAAGACCTTTTCGGTGACGAGTTTGTAGACTTCAATCTGGTTTTCTGTTCTTCCAACGGCAAGCCGATTGAGGGACAGGTTATCAACCGTGCTTTCAATAAGCTGATTGAGGAGAACGGACTGCCGAAAGTGGTTTTCCATAGTCTCCGACATTCCAGTATCACTTACAAGCTGAAGCTGAACGGCGGCGATATGAAATCCGTTCAAGGTGATTCCGGTCACGCACAGGTCAAGATGGTAGCGGATGTTTACTCCCATATCATCGACGATGACCGCAGACTGAACGCTGAAAGATTGGAAGCTGCGTTCTACTCAGGCAGACAGACAACACCAGAGCCGGTTCAACCGGCTGCAACGGAAAGCTCCGCTGATGATAAAGAACTTCTTCTGAAGCTTCTGCAAAATCCGGAAATGGCAGCACTCCTGAAGTCGCTGGCAAAAACATTATAATAACTGCAAGGGCAGATCCTTTTACATAGCTGCAATAGCTGTAGAAGGGTCTGCCCTTATTTTTTTGTTTTGGAGGTCAACAAGTATGGATAGAATCTTTATGGACGAGTATTACGAGCATCTGAGAGCTGACAATATCGAGGCATTTTCCAAGGAAAGGAACGACGAATATGTTGGCAGAGCTGAGGAATACAAAGCAGCAAAGTCGGCATTGCTTGAAGGATTGGGACTTGAGCATTTGTTTGACCATAGCCATGAACTGACTCCGAAAGAGAAAGAAATATGGATGCTGTTCGATAGGGTTGATGTAGCAGAGCTTCTTGCAAGGGATGCTTTTGCCAAGGGTGCTTATATGCTCGGCGCTGAGGATAGAGAGATTATGCTGAAATAAAAAAAGACCTGCTTCGGCGGGTCTAAATTACATAGAATCATTGAGTCTGAAAAACCTTTGAAATTCTTAATAATTCTGGTTGAAAAATTCATTTTGAAATGATATATAAAACAGACTGAAATCTGTGTCTAAGGACACCCGCACCCTCACACGAGAATGAATAGGATTTCCTATCATTTCGCATCACGAGAAGTTACATAGTGACATTTACTTGCACTTGCAACGTCCACCAAAAATCGAAAGACTTGCTAATTTCGAGCCAATCGGACGGTGTAAAATCCCTCTGAATTAGCTATCACAGCGTAGTATCAGATGGGATTTGAAATGCTGAAAAACCTTGTATTTCCAAGCATTTTTAAGCATTAGATGCCACTTCCCGATGTCGTATCGGGTCTACTCCTAAGGGGCAGTTGAGGGTTCGATTCCCCCAGGGGGTGCCATGAAAAAAGCAGCCGTCAGGCTGCTTTTTTCAAATGAAGCGCGCCTGCGGTGCATGAAAAATGAAGTATGGCTTCGCCATATGAAGTTTGACGGCGTCACGCCGAAAGTCTGTCATGCGCTTCACTTCATACGAGCGTAAGCGAGTGCTTCACGGCAGCGAAGCTACCGTTTCATGTTTGCGGGGCAAACGCTTCATTCAAATCAATTTACAGTCAATTTGCAAAATCCCCCGCACGGCAAATTTCCGCGCGGGGGGACATTTTTTATTTTCCGCTTTCGCCGTAGTTTGAGAGCACGCGGGCGGACGGGTCGTTGACATCGCAGCCCTCCCATGACTTGTTGGGCATCCAGAAATCGACTATCATCTCGGACTGGCCGGGATAGTACTTTTCAAATATCTCGCGGTAGAGCAGGGATTCTTTCGTGAACGGTTTTGCGTGGGTGTATTTTTCGCACTTCTCCTTGAACTCCTCTTCGGTGTAGAGCCCCTCGGCGTATTCCTTGAGATAGTCCACCATCGAGTGGCCGACTGCGTCGGAGAACGCCGCCTTTTCGCGGAAAAGTATATCGTGGGGCAGATAATCGCCCTCGAACGCGTGGCGGAGCAGATATTTGCCCTTGCCGTAGGTGTTCATTTTCTTCGCGGGGTCGACGGACATGACATATTTTACAAAGTCGAGATCGCCGAACGGCACGCGCGCTTCAAGCGAGTTTACGGAGATGCAGCGGTCGGCACGCAGAACGTCGTACATGTGCAGCTCTCTTATTCTCTTCTGCGACTCCTTCTGGAACTCCTCCGCGCTCGGCGCAAAGTCGGTGTATTTGTAGCCGAACAGCTCGTCGGAGATTTCGCCCGTCAGCAGAACTCTTATGTCGGTGTTTTCGTGTATCCACTTGCACAGCAGATACATACCCATGCTCGCGCGGATAGTGGTGATATCGAATGTGCCGAGCATACGGATGACACCCTCGAGCGAGTCCAAAACCTGCTCCTTTGTCATGATAACCTCGGTGTGGTCGCTGCCGATATAGTCGGCGACTTCCTTTGCATATTTGAGGTCGATAGCGTCCTCACTCATGCCTATTGCAAAGGTGCGTATCGGCTTTTTGCTCTGTCTTGCCGCTATGGCGCAGACGAGGGACGAATCGAGTCCGCCGGAGAGCAGGAAGCCGACCTTTGCGTCCGCAACGAGTCTCTTGTCAACGCCGGCGATGAGCTTTTCGCGGATGTTTTTGCAAACTGTCTCAAGGTCGTCATGGCAGACTTCGTCGACCGCCGCTATGTCGCAGTACTGGACAAACTCGCCGTCTTTATAGTAGTGTCCGGGCGGGAAGGGCATAACATGCCCGCACATTCCGACGAGGTTCTTCGCCTCGCTCGCGAACATGATAACACCTTTTTTATCATAGCCGTAGTAGAGCGGGCGGATGCCTATCGGGTCTCTTGCGGCGATATATTTTTTCTCCTCGCCGTCGTAGATAATCAGCGCAAACTCGGCGTCGAGCATCCTGAACATATCCACGCCGTATTCGCGGTAGAGCGGGAGAAGTATCTCGCAGTCGGAGCCGCTTTTAAATGTATATTTCTTCGAGAGCTCCTCTTTTATCTTCTCGTAGCCGTATATCTCGCCGTTGCAGACGACATAGCTGCCGTCCAATTCAAACGGCTGCATTCCGTCGGGAGTCAGTCCCATTATCGCAAGGCGGTGGAAGCCGAGCAGTCCTTTGCCGGTGTCTATTATCCGGCTGTCGTCCGGTCCTCTTGAAACGGTCTTTTTGAATCCTTCCTCAAAATCGGAAAAAGCGGCACAGCAGTCGCAGTAACCCATTATCGAACACATAGTAATCTTTCCTTTCGGTTAGTTTCAGCATCCGATAGGGCAAGTGCCAACTCGCTGTGCCACCTATCTTTGTTCTCTTTTCGGCTTCGAAGAAAGCCTCGCCGCTGTAACGGTCGGCGTGTCCGGCGCACCTACTCGGTAGTCCTTTCGGCTTGCAGCTTGTCGGGTGTTATTCGCGCGGCTCCTGTGCTGCATGGCTCTCACCGTCCCATGCTCGCTTTGAGCGGTATTCCGCATTACTTCTCCCTACTCGGGCGCTTTTGTTATTGTAAAAAGGGTTGTGGATTTTTATTTTACGCTGAAGAGAAGGTCGCTGTAGGTCGGGAACGGCCAGAACTCCTTGGCGGTTATCGTCTCTGCCTCGTCGCAGACTGCGCGCAGGGCGTCCATCTTGCCGAGGATAACGTCTCTGATATCGTTCGCCGCTTCGGTGACATCCTCGATGGCCTGGAACTTCGCTATCTCGCCGTCAAGGTCTGCGGTCGCGTCGGCGATTTCATCGGACAGCTCGGAGAGCTTTGTGATGGTCGCGGTCTCGTATTTGCAGGGGAGACCTGCGACTGCCGCTTTCTTCGCGGCGAGGGTCTCTGCGAGCGACTTTGTGTAGCCCTCGACTGCGGGGAGAATCTCTTTTCTCGCCATGTCGACCATGGTCAGAGCTTCAATATTGACGGTCTTTGAGTAGTTCTCAAGAAGTATCTCATAGCGGCTGTGAAGCTCTGCGGGTGAGAATATCTTGTGAGCGGTGAGCATCTTTACGTTCTTGTCGGCGATCATCGCGGGCATAGCGTCCGGAGTGGTGCGGAGATTCAACAGTCCGCGTTCCTCGGTAGCTTCCTTTATCCACGCGTCGTCATAGCCGTTGCCGTTGAAGATGATTCTCTTGTGGTCTTTTATGGTCTTCTTTATCATGTCGTGCAGAGCGGTCTCGAAGTCATCGACATTTTCGAGGCGGTCCGCATATATCTTGAGCGACTCCGCAACGGCGGCGTTGAGCATGATGTTCGCGCAGGCGATGCTGTTCGACGAGCCGAGCATACGGAACTCAAACTTGTTGCCGGTGAACGCAAAGGGCGATGTGCGGTTGCGGTCGGTGGTGTCGCGGGTGAACTTCGGCAGAACATGAACGCCGAGCTTCATCGTTGTCTTTTCGCTGCCGCTGTAGGGCGCGTCGTTCTCTATGGCGTCGAGAACTGCGGTCAGCTCGTCGCCGAGGAACATAGAGACAACTGCGGGCGGAGCTTCGTTCGCGCCGAGTCTGTGGTCGTTGCCTGCGGTCGCGACGGAGACGCGGAGCAGATCCTGATAGTCGTCAACGGCTTTGATGACCGCGCAGAGGAACAGCAGGAACTGTGCGTTCTCATAGGGGGTCTCGCCGGGAGTGAGGAGGTTGACTCCGGTATCCGTAGCCATGGACCAGTTGTTGTGCTTGCCCGAGCCGTTGACTCCGGCGAACGGCTTCTCGTGGAGCAGGCAGACAAGTCCGTGCTTTGCGGCGACTTTCTGCATGATCTCCATAGTCAGCTGGTTGTGGTCGGTGGCGATGTTTGTTGTGGTATATATGGGTGCGAGCTCATGCTGCGAGGGAGCGACTTCGTTGTGCTCGGTCTTTGCAAGAACGCCGAGCTTCCAGAGCTCTTCGTTGAGGTCTGCCATGTAAGCGGCGACTCTCGGCTTGATAACTCCGAAATAGTGGTCGTCCATCTCCTGACCCTTGGGCGCCTTTGCGCCGAAAAGAGTGCGTCCGCAGAAGACGAGGTCTTTGCGCTGCTCATAGAGAGCCTTGTCAACAAGAAAGTATTCCTGCTCGGGGCCGACGGAGGTGCGCACGCACTTTACATCGGTGTTGCCGAAGAGTCTGAGAATACGAAGAGCCTGCTTGTTGAGAGCCTGCATGGAACGGAGCAGAGGCGTTTTCTTGTCGAGTGCCTCGCCGCCGTAAGAGCAGAACGCCGTGGGGATGCAGAGGGTCTTGTCTTTTATAAATGCGTAGGAAGTGGGATCCCACGCGGTGTAGCCGCGGGCTTCAAATGTTGCTCTGAGTCCGCCCGACGGGAAGGACGATGCGTCCGGCTCGCCTTTTATCAGTTCCTTGCCCGAGAACTCCATGATAACGCGTCCGTCGGATGCGGGGGTTATGAAGCTGTCATGCTTCTCGGCGGTGATGCCGGTCAGGGGCTGGAACCAGTGGGTGAAATGGGTCGCGCCATGCTCAACGGCCCAGTCCTTCATAGCGGCGGCAACTGCGTTGGCGACGTCATTATTGAGACTTGCTCCTTCGTCAATAGTCTTCTTGAGAGACTGGTAAACATCGGCGGAAAGCATTGCTTTCATCACTCTGTCGTCAAAAACGAGACTTCCGAAATAATCAGATACTGTGCTCATAAGTTAGCGCTCCTTTTTCATATTTCAAGGCGAAAAATAAAAAATGGCGTCAATGAACCCGTTCGGTTCAAAGACGCCATTGCCTTTATGCGCTGAATTATACGCGCAGCAAAATCGTTTGTCAAGGCGTTTTCGGATAATTCTTTATTTTTGTGCAAATAGCCGCAATCGGGGCTTTTTGAAAAGCAATTTTATGAGCAAGATGTAACCGCTTTTCTGAGAAAATGCGGGGGCTTTGAACTCTCGCCAAAAAAATTTTCGGCGGCACGGTTCTCCCGGACGGCTTTAAAAATAAAGTGCGATACATATATAAAATACGCGATTGACACGGGTCTTTTAATATGATAAAATACGCCTCAAATGAGCAAAGGCGTTCATTCCCCCGGGGACAGTACCCCCCATCGGCGGACGCCTTTGCTTTTTGCTTTTTCGGAATCGAGCGTTATGCATCTCATCGGGTTTTGCGGGCAGTTGACCGCGTTGTCATATTTTTCGGTTCCAAAGCACTCGCTTTTAGTACAGAATACCGTAGAAGTCGGCAGGAAAGGTGTGTTATAATATGATATAATGAAAGTACGCGTGAAACCTTAACCGGAGAAGTATATAAAAAAGAAAAGATAAAATACGGAGGGATATTAATGACAAAGTACATCTTTGTGACCGGAGGCGTCGTATCCGGCCTCGGAAAGGGGATAACTGCGGCGTCGCTCGGACGAATACTCAAAGCGCGCGGACTCAAGGTAGCGGCGCAGAAGCTCGATCCTTATATCAACGTTGACCCGGGCACCATGAGCCCCTATCAGCACGGCGAAGTTTACGTCACGGAAGACGGCGCGGAGACCGATCTCGACCTCGGCCACTACGAGCGCTTCATCGACGAGGATCTTAACAAATACTCGAATCTCACCACCGGTAAAGTATACTGGAACGTGCTCAACAAAGAGCGCCGCGGCGAGTATCTCGGTTCGACCGTTCAGGTCATACCCCATATAACAAATGAAATAAAGGATTTCGTATACCGTGTCGGCAAGAAAACCGATGCTGACGTGGTCATCACTGAGATCGGCGGCACTATAGGTGACATTGAATCCCAGCCTTTCCTCGAAGCTGTAAGACAGATATCTCTTGAGGTGGGGCGTGAGAACAGCCTCTTCATCCATGTCACTCTGGTGCCGTTTTTGCGTGGATCGGACGAGCATAAGTCCAAACCCACCCAGCACTCGGTCAAGGAGCTGCAGGGCATGGGCATCAACCCGAACATAATCGTCCTGCGCTGCGACGAGCCGCTTGAGGAGGCCATCTTCAAGAAGATATCGCTCTTCTGCAACGTCAAGCCCGACTGCGTTATCGAGAACATCACCCTGCCTTATCTCTACGAAGCTCCGCTGATGCTCGAGAAGTCGAACTTCTCGTCCGTCGTCTGCCGCGAGCTGAATATAGACGCTCCCGAGCCGGATCTCGACGAGTGGACGGAGCTTGTCCACCGCATCAAGAACCGCGAAAAGGAAGTCAAGATAGGTCTTGTCGGCAAATATGTCCAGCTCCATGACGCGTATCTGTCCGTTGCCGAGGCGCTTCGCCACGCGGGCTACACTCTCAACACCCATATCCGCATCGACTGGATCGATTCCGAGAATCTGACCGAGGCGAACTACGAGCAGGAGCTCTCGCACCTCGACGGAATAATCGTCCCCGGCGGCTTCGGCGGCAGAGGAATCGAGGGCATGATCCTCGCGGCGAAATACGCCAGAGAGAACAATGTTCCCTATTTCGGAATCTGCCTCGGAATGCAGATTGCGGTTATCGAATACGCGCGCGATGTCGCGGGTATTAAAGACGCCCACTCCGGCGAGTTCGATGAGCTCTGCAAGAACAAGGTCATTGACTTTATGCCCGGTCAGAGCGATAATATAGACAAGGGCGGCACACTGCGCCTTGGCGCATATCCCTGCGTTATCAAGCCCGGCACAACAATGGAGCGCTGCTACGGAAAGTCCGAAATTTCCGAGCGCCACCGCCACCGCTACGAGTTCAATAACGATTATCGCGATATACTTACTCAGAACGGACTCACCCTCTCGGGTCTTTCGCCCGACGGCAGACTCGTTGAAACGGTCGAGCTTTCCGACCGCCCGTTCTATGTCGGAGTGCAGTATCACCCCGAGTTCAAGTCCCGTCCCAACAAGGCTCACCCGCTGTTCAAAGGCTTTATAGCCGCAGCGCTTGAAAAATCTGAGATCGGAGAATAAATACCTATGGCAAACTTGCATGAAGAGTGCGGCGTTTTTGGAGTCTATTCACCCAAGCCCGGCCCCGTGGCGGATCTCGCTTACTACGGTCTCTATGCCCTGCAGCACAGAGGGCAGGAGAGCTGCGGCATAGTCGTTAACGACGACGGAGTGTTCGCTTCGCGCAAGGATATCGGACTTGTCAACGAAGTCTTCTCGCGCGACGACCTGATGAAGTTCCCGCAGGGCAGGATGGCTGTCGCCCATGCGCGCTACGGCACGACCGGCGGCAACAGCAGAGCGAACTGCCAGCCCATCGAGGTCAACCATCAGAAGGGCAAGATGGCTCTTGCCCACAACGGAAACCTCAGCAACGCCTATGAACTGCGCAGCGAGCTTGAGCTCGGCGGCGCTATCTTCCACACGACGAGCGACACCGAGATAATCGCCTATATCGTCACGCAGGCGCGCCTCAACAGTCCTTCGATAGAAAATGCGCTGAGCAGCGCGATGAACAGGCTCGAGGGCGCGTATTCCCTCGTGCTCATGTCAGCCGCAAAGCTGCTCGCGGCGCGCGACCCCTACGGGTTCCGCCCGCTGTGCTACGGCAAGACGCTCGACGGCACATATGTCGTCGCGTCCGAGAGCTGTGCGCTTTCCGCCGTCGGCGCAAAATTCGAGCGCGATATACTCCCCGGTGAGATACTCGTCTTTGACGAAAACGGCGTGCGCTCGAACAGGGATCACTGCGGCGAAAAGCCGAGGCGCTCATGCATTTTTGAGTATATCTATTTTGCAAGACCCGATTCCGTCATTGACGGCGTGTCGGTTCACGCGGCGCGCAGAAATGCCGGCGCGATACTTTCAAAGACCCATCCGGTTGAAGCCGATGTCGTCATGGGCGTCCCGGATTCGGGAATCGACGCCGCTTTGGGCTATGCCGAGGCGTCGGGAATACCCTACGGAATGGGCTTCATAAAAAACAAATATATCGGCAGAACTTTCATCTCGCCCGGTCAGGACAAGAGAATCGATCAGGTGAGAATAAAGCTCAGCGCGATAAGCGAATCCGTAAAGGATAAGAGAATAGTGCTCATCGACGACTCGATAGTGCGCGGCACGACGAGCCGCCAGATAGTCAATCTCCTGCGCGAAGCGGGGGCAAAAGAGGTGCATATGCGCATCTCCTCGCCGCCGTTCATGCATCCGTGCTACTACGGCACTGACGTTGACTCGCGCGAAAATCTTATCGCCTGCCACCACTCGGTGGAGGAGATTGCCGACATAATCGGCGCGGATTCCCTCGGATATCTGCCGGAGTCGGAGCTTAAAAATCTGATAGGCAGCGAGAACTTCTGCAGTGCGTGCTTCAACGGAGTCTATCCGACCCCTATCCCGGATGTTATCACCAAAGACCGCTTTGAGGGGAAACTCTCCGAGCGGAGCAAATAAATAAAAATACGAAAAGCGAAAGGAAACTGCGGTATGGAAAAGTTGTATGAAGGCAAGAGCAAGGTCGTTTACAGTTCGGAGGAGCCCGGTACCTGCATCATCAAGTACAAGGACACCGCCACTGCCGGCAACGGCGTCAAGAAAGAAGATCTGCCCGGAAAAGGAAAACTCAACGCGGCAATCTCCAACATCATCTTTGATTACCTCATGAAGAACGGAGTCAAGACCCATCTTCTCAAGGTCATCGACGAAACCACCGTCCTCGCGAAGAAGGCTGAGATCGTTATGGTCGAGGTCATAGTCAGAAATATCGCAGCAGGAAGCTTTTCAAAGAAATACGGCGTGCCGGAGGGTTCGCCCCTGAAGAACACGGTCGTTGAGTTCAGCTACAAGAGCGACGAGCTCGGCGATCCCATGATAAACGACAGCCAGATAACCGCCATCGGTCTCGCCACGCAGGAGGAGCTCGACGAGCTCAGAGCCATGTCCAAGCGCATAAACGAGCTGATGACCGAGCTGTTCGCAAAGGGCGGCGTGCGCCTTGTCGATTTCAAGCTCGAGTTCGGACGCACCGACGAGGGACTTGTCCTGTGCGATGAGATATCCCCCGACTCCTGCCGCCTCTGGGATATGGAGACAAACAAAAAGCTCGATAAGGACAGATTCCGCCGCGACCTCGGCGATGTTCTCGGCGGCTACAGAGATGTGCTCGAAAGACTTAAAAGCTCTATCTGATAAATCAAGGAGTGTATTTTTAAATGAGACTCATAGACCGCAAGATCGTCCTTGAGGACGGCAGCGAGTACTACGGATACGGCTTCGGCAGCTATGCCGACAGGGTGTGCGAGATAGTTTTCAACACCTCGATGGTCGGCTATCAGGAAATAGTCTCCGACCCGTCGTATACTGATCAGATGGTCGTTATGACATATCCGCTCATAGGCAACTACGGCATAACCGACGACGATTTCGAGTGCAAAAACCCGAGCATCGGCGGCCTTATCGTGTATGACTACAACGATATGCCCTCGAACTTCAGATACACAAAGACGCTCTCGGAGCTGCTCGAAGAGAACGGTATCCCCGGCATCTCCGGCGTTGACACGAGAAAGCTCACCCGCAGCATACGCGATTTGGGCTCGCGCCGCGTGCTCATAACCTCGCCCGATATCCCAGCTGAGGTCGCGGTGGAGATAATCAAAAATACCCCCGTCGCCCACGATGCGGTCAGCCGCGTCAGCTGCAAAAAGCGCTGGTATTCGCGCACCTCAAACCCGCAGTTCAATGTCGTTGCGATAGACTGCGGCATGAAGCTCAATATCGTGCGCAGCCTTAACAAGTTCGGCTGCAACGTCGTTGTCGTGCCCTATGACACGCCGGCGGATGAAATTGAGTTCATGAAGCCTGACGGAGTGTTCCTTTCAAACGGTCCCGGCGACCCCGAGGATGTGACTCCCGTCATAAACACGGTCAGGGCGCTTCGCGGCAAATATCCGATTTTTGGCATCTGCCTCGGGCATCAGATGATATCCCTCGCCTACGGCGCCAAGACATATAAGCTCAAGTTCGGTCACCGCGGCGGAAACCACCCGGTCATGAACCTCGATACCAACAAAATAGAGATAACCTCGCAGAACCACAGCTACGCCGTTGACCCGAAAACGGTCGAGGGCACCGATCTCGAAGTGACGCACATAAATCTTCTCGACAACACTGTCGAGGGAGTAAGATGCAGGAAAGACCTTGTGTTCAGCGTGCAGTATCACCCCGAGAGCGCGCCCGGTCCGCAGGACAGCAGCTATCTGTTCGGTCAGTTTATCGACTATATGAAGGAGGCGAAGGAGCGTGCCTAAGAGAACTGATATAAAAAAGGTGCTCGTTATCGGCTCGGGTCCTATAGTCATCGGTCAGGCTGCCGAGTTTGACTATGCGGGAACTCAGGCGTGCCTCGCCCTGCGTGAGGAGGGCTACGAGGTCGTCCTCGCGAACTCGAACCCCGCAACGATAATGACCGACACTACCATAGCCGATAAAGTCTATATGGAGCCGCTGACGCTCGAATATCTCGCGCGTATCTGCCGCTATGAGCGCCCGGACGCGATAGTCCCCGGCATCGGCGGTCAGACCGGACTCAACCTTGCGATGCAGCTCGCGAAGAAGGGCGTTCTCAAGGAGTGCGAGATAGAGCTGCTCGGCACTGATGCCGAGAGCATTGAGCGCGCCGAGGACAGAGAGCTGTTCAAAGAGCTCTGCGAGAGCATCGGCGAGCCGATAGTCCCCTCGCAGATAACCTACAGCATCGAAGAGGGCCTTGAGGCGGCGGAGAAGATAGGCTACCCCGTTATCCTGCGCCCCGCGTTCACGCTTGGCGGAACGGGCGGCGGCTTCGCCTATGACCCCGACGAGATGCGCGACATGATGAAGAACGCGCTTGCGCTCTCGCCCGTGCATCAGGTGCTCGTCGAAAAGAGCATAAAGGGCTACAAAGAGATAGAATACGAAGTGATACGCGACGCGAACGACACCGCTATCACCGTCTGTAATATGGAAAACCTCGACCCCGTCGGCATTCATACCGGCGACTCGATAGTCGTCGCGCCCAGCCAGACGCTGACGAATAAAGAATATCAGATGCTCAGGGATTCCGCACTCAAAATTATCCGCGCCCTGGGAGTAAAGGGCGGCTGCAACGTTCAGTTTGCGCTCGATCCCCATTCGTTCCGCTACTATGTCATTGAGGTCAACCCCAGAGTTTCGCGCTCGTCCGCCCTCGCTTCAAAGGCGAGCGGATATCCGATAGCGCGTGTCTCGGCGAAAATAGCGGTCGGCATGGATCTGCATGAAATACAGCTTGCAAACACCCCCGCCTGCTTCGAGCCCTCTCTCGACTATGTCGTGACCAAGATGCCGCGCTTCCCGTTCGACAAGTTCCCCGCCGCGCACAACACGCTTTCGACCCAGATGAAGGCGACCGGCGAGGTCATGAGCGTCGGACGCACTTTTGAAGAGAGCCTGCTCAAGGCGATACGCTCGCTCGAAGAGAGCAAGAACCACCTGCATATGGAGAAGTTCGACTCGGCGCATATGAGCGTTGACGAGCTGCTCGAATATATCAAAGAGGGCACGGACGACCGTCTTTATGCAATATCCCAGCTGATGTGGATGGGCGTTGACCCGTCGCTTATCTGCGATATAACGCATATAGATATGTTCTTCCTCGACAAGATAAAGAAGATAGTCGATTTCGAGAAGGAGATGGAGGCGAATCCCGGCTCCGACATTCTTCTGCGCGAGGCAAAGCGCCTCGGCTTCTCCGATTCGTATATCGCCGAGCTCTGGAAAGAGAGCGAGGACAGTATATATGAGCGCAGATGCAAAGAGGATATCTTCCCGACATACAAGATGATTGATACTTGCGCGAGTGAGTTCGACAGCTATGTGCCCTATTTCTACTCGACCTACGCGAGCGAGAACGAGTCCGTTGTGTCGGACAAAAAGAAGATAATAGTCTTAGGTTCAGGTCCTATCCGTATAGGACAGGGCGTTGAGTTCGACTATTCGACCGTCCACGCCGTCCATGCCATTCAGCAGCTCGGCTATGAGGCGATAGTTATAAACAATAACCCCGAGACCGTTTCGACCGACTATACCACTGCCGACAAGCTCTATTTCGAGCCCCTGACGACAGAGGATGTCATGAATATAGTACATCTTGAAAAGCCGGAGGGCGTTATAGTCACCCTCGGCGGTCAGACTGCCGTCAACCTCGCGGCTCCGCTTGCAAGGCGCGGCGTGAAGATAATCGGCACCGACTGCGACGCCATTGAGCGCGCCGAGAACAGGGACGCGTTTGACGCCGTTATAAAATCTCTCGGCATCCCGAACCCGAAAGGCGAGGCGGTCACGGATATCGAAACAGGCGCGGCTGTTGCCGCGCGCATAGGCTATCCTGTTCTTGTGCGCCCGAGCTTCGTGCTCGGCGGCAGAGCGATGGAGATAGTCGCTAACGAGACGATGCTCAGAAAATATCTCAAGAACGCCGTTGAGGTCGATGAGGACAAGCCCGTGCTCATAGATAAATATCTTATGGGCAAGGAAGTCGAGATAGACGCTATCTGCGACGGCAGTGAGGTGTTCATTCCCGGCATAATGGAGCTCGTCGAGCGTACCGGCGTCCACTCGGGCGACAGCACGAGCGTGTATCCGCCGTTCTCTATTTCGCAGAAGGTCAGAGACACGATAGCCGAATACACCACAAAGCTCGGACTCGGCATAGGCATAGTCGGTCTGTTCAATATACAGTTTATAGTTGACAGCGACGAGAGCGTCTATGTTATCGAGGTCAACCCCCGCGCTTCGCGAAGTGTGCCGTTCCTTTCAAAGTCCACCGACTGCAACCTTGTCCGCATCGCGACAAAGGTCATGCTTGGCCAGAGCCTGCACGATCAGGGTATAACCGATATGCGCCTGCCCGACGGCAAGCGCTGGTATGTCAAAGCCCCGGCGTTCTCGTTCGAGAAGCTGACAGGCATGGACGCATATCTCTCGCCCGAGATGAAATCGACCGGCGAAGCGATAGGCTACGACAAGCGCCTGAACCGTGCGCTCTACAAGGCTCTTCAGGCGTCCGGAGTCAGGATGAAAGAATACGGTACGGTAATAGTCACCCTTGCCGATGAAGATAAAGAAGAGGCTCTGCCGCTCGTCAAGCGCTTCTATCACCTCGGCTTCAATATCGAGGCGACCGCCGGAACCGCGGCGTTCCTCAAGAAGCACGGCATACGCACCCGCGTGCGCGGCAAGCTCAGCGAGGGCAGCACCGAGATTCTCGATTCTATCCGCGCGGGCTATGTCAGCTATGTTATAAACACGCGCGCCATTCTCTCCGGCGTCCACTTTGAGGACGGTGTTGAGATCCGACGCTGTGCCGTCCAGAACGGCGTGACGATATTCACCTCCCTCGACACCGTGAAGATAGTCCTCGATGTTCTCGAAGAGATAACCCCCGAGATATCGACCATAAACGGCGACGGCGAGAACTGATTTCAACAACCCTTAATTATATTAAAAGACCTCCCCGGGCGGGAGGTCTTTTGCTTTTGCTGAAAATAAACCGCCGCACGGCACGAACCGACGGCGGATTGATATTTTAATTTACGCCTTGCCCTTTTGCAGCAGCACTCTCAGCGGTCCTTCAAAGACGAGCTGATTGATAAAAAACGCTTTTATGTCGTTCGGGCTGCAAAACTTTTTTCTGCGCCCTGCGGAGAGCGAGGTCTGCTCCCTTATCGTGCGCGAGACGAAGCCGACGCAGGTGTCGCGCCCGCGCTGCTTCGGGATTATCCGCAGATAGAGCAGTGCGAGTCCGATGTAGCTGTACTTATATTCGTCGGCGTTCGAGGTCATGTGCTTTATGATGCGCTCTACATTGCGAAGCTCCGCTTCCGTTACGGGCAGAGCGAACAGCGCGCAGGGGACATCCGTGCCTTTGTAAGTCGGGTGGAGGTCAAAGTCCTCGGTCATGAATCCGCGCTTGCCGGTGAAGCTGAAAAATTTCGGGTAGTGTTCGTCCGTGCTTATCGACATGTGGGAGTATTCCCAAAGCCCTATTCTTTTTATAGTTCGCGAGACCTTATCCGGATAGTCGGTGAGCATAATATAGACGGTGCGGTCTTTTCTGTTCATTCGGCACACTCCCCCTTGTAATATTTTTTAGTATATGCTAACATTATAAACAACTAAAGTTGTCTAATCAAGAAACTGTTTTACAAATTGGTAAGATAAACGACTAAATATAAAAAGAGGCGTTTAAATGGTGAATAAAAATGATCTTAGATATATCAAAACGGAGCGGCTGATAGTACATACATATGTCGATCTGCGCCTGCACGACCCGTCACCCGTCAAAGTCAGCGACCTGTGCCGGGAGGCGCTGATAAATAAAACGACATTCTATTCCCACTATGACACCATGGAGAGCCTGCATCGGCACATCTGCCGCGAGACCGTCGCCGATATCCTCGGCCGCTGCGACTGCGCCCGGATGGCGTTCGGCGATACATACGCCTTTGTTTCAGAGCTCGTCGGCGCGATATCGCGCGAAGAGCGGCTCATCCGCGCGCTCTACGGCGATGATGTGACTTCACTGCTCAACGACGCGGAGGAGGCTCTTTTCAGAATCTATCTGCATGACGACGACGAGCCGGAGCGCAAAGAAAAAATAATCTTCTGCATCGGCGGAACATCAAGATTATTGCTCATGAACCCGGATGAGCACGGCATCCGCGCGGCGTCGGAGCTCATACGCACCGTCTTTAATCTCAACGAAAACAGAACATAAAAATCTTCAGCGCCGAGGTCACAAATTGTTTACAAACATATTGTTGACAATCGGCGCGCATATATGTATAATGTGTAGCGTGCTACACTTAATATTGTTTAAAACAGCTTTGCGGAAAGGAGATCGCTATGGAGCATATCGGATATTTTTTCAAGCGTATAGATAACCGTTTGAAGTCGAACGCCGATGCAGGACTCGGCAAGCACGGGCTGACTTTTGCGCAGTCGCGTATTTTGAGATTCCTCGCCGAGCGCGGAGGTCAGACAACCCAGAAAGAGATTGAAGACTACGCCCATGTCTCACATCCGACGATTGTCGGCATAGTCACGCGCATGGAGCAGAGCGGCTTTCTCAGCACCTGCACCGACCCGTCGGACAAGAGAAACAAGGTCGTGCGGCTGACCGATAAGGCGAAAGACATCAATCTCGAGATACGCCGTTCGATTGATAACGGCGAGCGGGCGATGCTCAGATCGTTCAGCGAAGAAGAAGTCGAACAGCTCCGTGGATATCTCATAAGGATATGCGATAACCTTGATATTGACAGCAGCCCCGGCTGCAAACCGGAAAGTGGAGCAAAGAAAGAAAAGAGGGAGTGAGAATATGATAAAAACTTTGTTGAAGAGCATGCGCCAATACAAAAAAGTATCATGGGCGACTATCTTTTTCTCCACGTTTGAAGTCGTGTTCGAGATAGTTATCCCGCTTTGTATGTCGGGTCTTATCGACAACGGCATCGAGGGCGGCGTGATGTCCATGGTCTGGAAATACGGTCTTGCGCTGCTATTCCTCGCGGTATTCCAGATGGTGACGGGAATGCTTGCGGCGTTCCTCGGCTCGCGCGCGTCCGCCGGGTTCGGCGCGAATCTGCGCAGCGATATGTATGATAATGTTCAGACCTTCGCATTCTCGAACATCGACAAATTCTCGACCGCGTCGATAGTCACGAGACTGACGACGGATGTCACAAATATTCAGAACGCCTATCAGATGCTCATAAGAATAGCAATACGCGGACCGGTTATGCTGATTTTCGCCATGATAGTCTCGTTCAGAATCGACAGCCAGATTTCGCTTATGTTCATTGCGATTATACCTATCCTCGCGGCTCTGCTCGTGCTGATAATCATCAAGGTGCACCCCGTGTTCAAGCGCGTTTTCCACACCTACGATGAGCTCAACAACGTCGTTCAGGAGAATGTGCGCGGCATAAGAGTCGTCAAGTCCTTCAATCAGGAGGATCACGAGATAAGCAAGTTCGAGAAGATATCCGAGAAGATATACAAAGACTTCGCAAAAGCGGAGCGCCTTATTGCGCTCAACTCGCCTATTATGCAGGTCTGTATGTATACCTGCATGATACTCATCTCGTGGCTCGGCGCGAAGGCGGTCATCGCCAGCGGCAACAACGCAGCACTCGGTCTGACCACCGGCTCGCTCACCGCGCTGTTCACCTACGCCATGCAGATACTCATGAGCCTCATGATGCTCTCCATGGTCTTTGCCATGATGATAATCGCGAGCTCTTCCGCTCAGCGTATAGCTGAGATGCTCAACGAAAAGACCGATATCTCGAACCCCGCGAACCCCGTTCTCGAAGTCAAAGACGGCGAGATAGATTATAAAAATGTCAATTTTGCCTATGCTTCAAAGGCGGACACCAAGGTGCTCGACAATGTCAACGTGCATATAGCCTCCGGCGAGACGGTCGGCATAATCGGCGGCACGGGTTCGTCGAAGTCTTCGTTCGTCCAGCTCATACCGCGCCTTTACGATGTAACGGGCGGTGAAGTGATGCTCGGCGGCGTGGATGTCAGAAGCTACGATCTCGATACCCTGAGAAACTCGGTCGCAATGGTGCTCCAGAAGAACGAGCTGTTCTCCGGCACGATATCCGAGAACCTGCGCTGGGGCAATGAGAACGCGACCGATGATGAAATAAAGCACGCCTGCGAGCTCGCTCAGGCGGATGAATTCGTCAGCGCGATGCCCGACGGCTACAACACCTATATCGAACAGGGTGGCACGAACGTCTCCGGCGGTCAGAAGCAGAGGCTGTGCATAGCGCGCGCTCTGCTCAAGAATCCCAAGGTGCTCATTCTCGACGACTCGACAAGCGCCGTCGATACCCACACCGACGCGCTGATTCAAAAGGGACTTTCGCAGTATATGCCCGACACGACGAAGATAATTATAGCCCAGCGCATAAGCTCGGTTCAGAACGCGGACAAAATACTCGTGTTCGACAACGGCAGAATAATCGCACAGGGCACGCATGACGAGCTGCTGAAATCCTGCGATATCTATCGCGAAGTTTATGAATCCCAGCAGAAGGGAGGAAACGACGATGAGTAAGCCTATGCCTATGCACGGCGGACCCAAGGGTATGCACGGCGGACCCGGAATGCAGCCCAGAAAACTCGACAAGAAAACGCTCAAGCGTCTGCTCTCTTATCTCAAAAATTATAAGGGCACGATAGTCCTCGTCACAATCTGCATTCTGCTCAGCGCAGTTGCGGGCGCTGCGTCATCGATGTTCCTCCAGACGCTTATCGACGACTATATAACCCCGATGGTCGGTCAGTCATCGCCCGACTTCTCCGGCTTCATTCGCGCGCTGATAACCATGGCGGTCATCTATCTCATCGGCACGCTCTCGACGCTTATCTACAACCGCCGCATGGTCACTATAGCGCAGGGAACGCTCAAGACCATACGCGACGAGATGTTCGAGAAGATGCAGCGTCTGCCGATAAGATATTTCGATTCGCACACCCACGGCGACACGATGAGCCTCTACACAAACGATACCGATACCCTGCGCCAGATGCTCGCGCAGTCGATGGGTCAGCTGATTTCTTCGGCGTTCACCGTCGCGGCGGTATTCTGCTGCATGCTCTATATCAGCGTCGGTCTGACGCTCGTTGTGTGCGTATCGCTGTTCTTCATTATGCAGATAATCAAGAGAGTTGTCGGCAAGAGCGGCGCGTATTTCGTAGCCCAGCAGAGATCCCTTGCGGATCTTGACGGATATATCGAAGAGATGATAAACGGTCAGAAGGTCATAAAAGTTTTCTGCCACGAAGAGCAGTCGAAGAAAGAAATGAAGCAGCGCAACACCGAATGGGAGCACAACGCCGCGAACGCAAACGGCCACGCGACCTCGATGATGCCCATGACGAACGCGTTCGGATATTTCCTGTATATCCTGCTCGCCGTTATCGGCTCATATATGGCTATCGCCGGCACGAAGAATTTCGGGCTGACCGGCGTCAACACGCTGTCTCTCGGCATGATAGCCTCGTTCCTCGTGCTCTCGCGCAACTTTATAAACCCGATATCCCAGATGTCGAACCAGTTCAACTCGATTGTCAACGCCCTCGCGGGTGCCGAGCGAATCTTCACATTTATGGACGAAGAGCCCGAGCCCGACGACGGATATGTTACCCTCGTAAACGCGAAAGAAGAGAACGGCGAGATAGTCGAAGTCAAGGAGCACACCGGAATGTGGGCGTGGAAGCATCCCCACGGCGACGGCACTCTGACTTATACAAAGCTTGAAGGTCAGGTCGTGCTCGACCATGTCGATTTCGGCTACACACCCGAAAAGGAAGTCCTTCACGATATCACGCTCTACGCAGAGCCGGGTCAGAAGGTGGCTTTCGTCGGCGCGACCGGAGCGGGCAAGACCACGATAACAAACCTCATAAACCGCTTCTATGACATAGCGGACGGCAAGATACGCTATGACGGAATAAATATCAACAAGATAAAGAAAGCCGATTTGCGCCGCAGTCTCGGCGTCGTGCTTCAGGATGTCAACCTGTTCACGGGTACTGTTATGGAGAACATCCGCTACGGCAACCCCGAGGCGACCGACGAGCAGTGCATCGCGGCGGCGAAGCTCGCAAATGCTGACGGCTTCATCCGCATGCTCCCGGACGGCTATAACACCGTACTCAAGGGCGACGGCTCCGGACTTTCGCAGGGTCAGCGTCAGCTGATATCGATAGCCCGCGCGGCGGTCTCCGACCCGCCCGTCATGATCCTCGACGAGGCGACATCTTCGATAGATACGCGCACCGAGGCTCTCGTCCAGGGCGGCATGGATAAGCTGATGAAAGGACGCACAGTCTTTGTTATCGCGCACCGCCTCTCGACCGTCCAGAACTCCGATGTCATAATGGTGCTCGACCACGGCAGAATAATCGAGCGCGGCAACCACGAAAAGCTCATCGCCGAAAAGGGCACATACTATCGCCTCTATACCGGCGCGTTTGAGTTGGAGTGATTGGCAGAGCTGCGATAATTGGAAGTAAAAAGCAGAATCTCCTGCCCGGGAGTTGTTCCCGGACAGGAGATTTTTGTATATAACGAGCTTTGGGCATTTCTGATTCTTGTCGGAATACAAGGCAAAAATTCTACCCGACAAAAATTCGGGTAGGATTGCTTTTTATCAGTCTTTTTTCCTGAGCTCCGCCATGGCGGCGAAGTGGAGAACATCGAACTCCTCGGGTGCGTTTTCTCTGAGCATTCGGAGATGCTCGCGCTCCCAGTTTTCTATCTCCTCGGGTGTCAGCGACGCGCCGATTCCGCGGCAGGCTTTCATCCTGCCGTTCCAGCTCTCGCGCGTGAAATGCACCTTCAGCTTCCACTCCTCGTGGTGCATGAGCTCGAACTTTTCTTTGTAGCAGGCGGGGATTTCTATCGGGTGCATCGTCTCGCCCGCGCCGCTCCAGTCGGGGCTGTATCTGAGCACGGGATCCTCGCTCATGCCGGCAATCTTGTCTTCAAACGGCAGCCACTCCATGTACAGTACAAGAAGACGCCCGTTGCTTTTTAGCATACGGCAGAGCTGAGGGATGAGCGTTTCGTGGTCGAAATACCAGAAGCACTGGCAGGCGGTTGCGGCATCAAATGAAGCGTCCGGAAAGTCTATCTTTTCAGCCGGCATCGCGTAATAGCCGATGCCCATGCCCTGCGAGAGCTTCTTTGCCTGCTCTATCTGTTCGGGGGATATGTCCGTCCCCGTCCATTTTGCGCCGAAGCTGTGCATGTTGCGCGGCAAAACGCCCGTGCCCGTGCCGAGATCGAGCACGCTCTGCCCCGGTCGAACGCCTTGCCGCCGTCGATTCTCTCGTCTTTTATATCGTGTTTTGACCCCGTCCGCATGACAGACAGGGTCAGATTAGTTTTATTTTATCTCCAGAGATTCATCCAGAAAGCGCCTTCAACGCCCGTGAACGAGATCAGCTGAGCCATGTTCACATATATGCACGCGACAGTCGAGACCGTGAATATCAAATCGACGAGCTTCTTTGCGCTCTCCGACTTGATGCTCTTGTAGAGCGTGAACGCGATGACAAGCGCGCCGATGACCATCTGCCATGAGAAGTCCGCGTTGTAGCGTACGGCATAGCCGCTTTCCCACGAGGAGAAGATTATCGCGAGCGGCATGAGAATGCAGGTCACGCCGATAAGCAGGATAGGCAGCACGCGCTTTTTCTTCTCGACGCGCTGCAATGCCTTGCCCGAGAAGAGATAGGCGAACATGGGCAGAGCGCGGTATATGATTCCGACGGATATAAGATTCTTGCCAGCGTCGTCGAAGAACATATAGCCGTTGAGCCCGAAACGCTCCGCAGAGGAAGCAAGATGCGTGAATGTCTTGGGCGTGAAGTGCGGCATGTTCAGAAGATACGCATACATATTGATGAGCACATATTTCCAGTGGAACTCCGAATGGGTGAAGTCGTTTATCGTCAGCGAATACTGAATGCCGAAGTCGAGTGGATTGTCGAAGCGCAGATAGTTATATACCATCTGCCCGAGGGCGATAACGCCGAGCGGAACGAGGGCGACAGCCGCATATTTGAAGAACGTGCGGGTCTTCTGCTTCTTTTCGAGTCCGTCGAGCGCCTTTTTGAGTCCGCCCGCGAAGAAGAACAGCGCGGCGATGCAATAGACCGCGAGCGTCGGGCGGCAGAGCACGGCATAGCCGAGGAAGAACGAGGCAAAGCCGAGACGGACATATGAGATTTTGCCGTCCCAGAGAATATTCGAGGTCATGAGCAGATACGCGCCGATAGTCACACACATGAATCCGCCGGAGATGGCGAGCTCATAGAACAGCGGACGCGCCGCGGAGAACATGATTCCCGAGGACATCTGCAAGGTTATCAATCCGGTGAGCACCGTGTTTGTCGGCAAATCGCGGAATTTTTTGTCTATCACCGCGAGATATATCTTCGTCAGGAATATTATTCCGACGAGCGCGAACATCAGCGTCGCCCAGCCGGTCGGGAAATAGCAGCCGGTTATCAGATGATACGGCAGGAACAGCGCAATGACAGGACCGATGCCGTAATAAGAATAATATTTGCCGTTATACAGGCAGTGATCCCAGAGGAAGTTGCCAGCGCCTATCTCAGCATCACGCCTTGTGTATTCATAGGGATTGTCCATTTTGAGCAGATCTTCGTCAGGCTCTTCGAGAAGGTTCACCTGATGATGCTCAAACGCGTCAACGAGCTCTTTGGTTATCTGGTCGCCCTCCTGCGAAGTGAAGCTGTAGTGCGTGGTCGACCAGCCTTTTTGCAGATTTGTGAATGTGAGATACACCGAAAATACCATTGCGGCGGCGGTTATGACTGCCGCGATGCGGGTGCAGTTGACTCTGTTGTCGGAGAATTTCTTGCGCGCTCCGGCGGGATTCGCTATAGCATAGATGATAATTATGGCGGCAGCAGCTATGAGCAGATATGTCAGGATAATTTCCGCTATATGCAGCGCGCTTATCGACTGATTGAGCGTGATGCCCTTGAGCGTTGCGCTGTGATAGTCGTCGAGAGATATCTCGAGTCTGAGGCGCGACACTTCACCGGAGAAGTTGCAGGTCATGACATTGTCGAGCCCGTTTTCGAGCGTGAGCTTTGCGATATTTGTGCGGTAATATGAGCTCGTTGAATCGGCGAAATCGACATAGACCTTGCCGCTGTTTGCCGACTCTCCGAAGTCGACATCGAACCCTATAGAACCGACGCGCGCGTCAATGCCGGTAAACTCTATCTCGGAATAGCCCTCGCCGAGGGTTATCGTGCCGTCGTCGTTATAAGTAATATTGGCTCCGTCTGCGCGGGAGAGATCGAGCGGCTGCTCTTTGTATCCTCCGAGAAGCCTGTTTATCGGCGTGAAATTCATCACGCACAGGCTCACGACCGTTACTATAACAAACAGAACGGCAACGCATGCGGAAAGCTTTTTCAGAAATTTTCTGTTTTCTCTGTCCATAGGCACCTCACAAGTTTTTTGAAGTCAGCTAATTATACCCTATTCGGGGCAATTTTTCAAGTTTGTTGTTAAATCCGAAAAAGCGGAGTTATATAAAAAGACACGGCTCACATAAGCTGTGAACCGCGCCTTTTCTATTTTGCTATTCGATTAATACTTGACGTTGGTTATCTCAAGATAGTTGTCGAGAACCGCGCTGCCGTTAAACTTGCTGCCGAGCACCTTGCCGGAGCCGGTGATAAGGACGTGCATATACTGATAGAGATCTACCATATGATTGGTCTTGGGGTTGTAGGTGAGCACTGCGGTGCAGTCATAGTACTTGAGCGAATACTCAACATCCTTGACGACCTTCGTGACGTTGGGGTCGTTCTGGAGGGTGTTGTCGATATCGGCCTTTGCAAGGGGGCTGAACATCGTTCCGGTGAAGCCCTTGGAGATAACGCCCGTCTTGGGATCGCAGGGCTCGGGGTTGATATCCGCCTTGAGGACTATCGTTATCTTGTAGTTGCCGTTCGAGAGCACTTCGCACTTCGCGCTCTTTATCTTGCTGACATCGGTCAGGGTGCAGCCCTTTGTGGGATGCTGGTAGATCGGGAACCACTTCATGTCGGTGCCCTTCGGATTGTTCTCGTGCTTCTTGCCCTTGGCATCCTTTTCGCTGGTCATGAACAGCTCGGCAACGGGAAGAGCCGCGTTGATAACAAAACCGTCAAAGTTTCTCTTGTCCTTGGGCAGGGTCTGCCACTCGGACTTCTCATAGCCGACCTTGCTGCTCTTTGCGAGATTGAGAACGTCTCTGTAAGCGGCGAGGATCTCGGCATAGCTCTCGGGCTTGCCGTTCGAGGGCTTTGCGGAATTGTCGGCGGGAGCCTTGGTCTCGATAACGGTGTGCCCCTCTTTGTCGGTCACTATCTCGGTCTCGACCGCGGTGTCGTCGGAGGCTGCTTCCGAGGAGGCCTCGGGAAGCAGATCGTCTGCAATGGCGTCGCCGTTTATGGCAACGTCGCCGGCGGCAGTTGTGTCGTTGTTATCTTTGTCCTTCTTGCAGGCCGCAAAGCTTGCAATCATGGCGATCGCGAGCAAAAGAGCCGCGATTCTCTTGAGATTCTTATTCATTGTTTTCTATCCCCTTAGAAAAATCAATATTTGAAGCTGGAATAGCTTACATACGATGTTCCGGTAGCGGTGGGCTTGCCGATACCGATGTCGATGTTGACGGTGATATCAAACTTGACATCGAGCTTGACGAAATGACCGGTAGCGGCGTCGATGGTTGCGGTAACGACTGCGCCCGAGTAGCTCTCGGTGACCTTTGCGCCGCCGTAAACTTCGTCGATGGCGTCATAGATGCAGCTGGCTCTCTTGTGGTCATAGTAGCCCTTGTCCTTGTCGCCGACGCAGATTCCGCTCTTGTCGAGGGGAGCGTTGCAGGTCGCGGTGCCCTTGGTTGCATAGGAATTGCCGTTCTTGATGTTGATGGTGATTATGTAGTTCGAGCCGCTCTGCTTGCAGGAAGCTGCGGTGACGTCGCCGGTGCCGAGGGTCGAAGCTCTGAGAAAATACTTGTTTGTGTCGGTATCCCACTGACCCTTGGTGACGGTTTCGTTGTAGGCGTTCTCGGCACCGATGCCCATGAACTTGTAGATAAGGCTCTTGAACTGCTTGACAACAGCGTTTGCCTCAATCTTCTCGTTCTTGGTCTCTCTGTGCTTTGCAAAGCCGACCTTGCCGGAGACGGCTGCCTTTGTGGCGGCGTTGTAATAGTTGAGGATATCCGCGGTGCTCGAGGGGGCCTTGTTGCCCTTCGAGGTGACTACGGGAGCCTTGCCGCTGTCGGCGGGCTTGGTCTCGATGACCTTGCCGGAAGCGTCGGTAACGGTCTCAATTTCGGTGGACTCGGCAGAAGCGTCCTCGCTTGAGGCCTCTGCGGGGGTGCTTTCGTCGGAGACGGTGTTGTTCGCGTCTGCGGAGCTCTCGGAGGGAGCGGTGGAATCGCCGTTGTCCTTGTCGCTCTTGCACGCCGCGAACGAGAATATCATCGCGAGGACAAGAAGCAGGGAAGCGATCTTCAGAAGATTCTTTTTCATGTCAAAAACCTTTCATAAAATATTTTCGGGTATTTCCGCCCGTTTTTTGTGCTGCACTTTACAAGGCAACACAGCGCACTATAAATTTACACTAATTAACTAATAATGTCAAGTAAATTTTGATAAAAACAAAATTAATAACGCCGTGTTTTTATGCAAGATAACATCACAGACTGCCTTTTGGTAATAGATTGTTTACATTCGCTTTTATAAAGTTATGGAAATTCTCCGAAAGTTATGATATAATATCAAAGTATATGTGCTCCGGCGCATAAGATACACCCCGAAAGGAGTCTGCGGCATGGCGGAGAAAAAGCTCATCTCATGGAATGTCAACGGAATAAGAGCGTGCATCGGCAAGGGCTTTTCCGAGGCTTTTGCGGCGCTTGATGCCGATATCCTCTGCCTGCAGGAGACGAAGGTTCAGGCGGGGCAGGTCGACTTTGCGCCCGAGGGCTATCACTGCTACTGGAACTACGCCGAGAAAAAGGGCTATTCCGGCACGGCGGTCTTTTCGCGCGAAGAGCCTTTGAGCGTGTCATACGGCATCGGCATTCCCGAGCACGACCGCGAGGGGCGCGTGATAACGCTCGGATTTGAAAAATTCTATTTCGTCTGCGTCTATACCCCCAATTCGCAGGACGGGCTCGCCCGGCTCGACTACAGAATGACATGGGAGGACGCGTTCAGGGACTATCTTCTCTCGCTCGACAGGGACAAGCCCGTAATAGTCTGCGGCGATATGAATGTTGCGCACAACGAGATAGATTTAAAGAACCCCAAGACGAACCGCAAGAACCCCGGTTTCACGGACGAAGAGAGAAACAAGATGACCGAGCTGCTCTCGGCGGGCTTTATTGATACATTCAGATATTTCTATCCCGACGTCGAGGGACAGTACAGCTGGTGGAGCTACCGCTTCAAATCGCGCGAGCGGAACACGGGCTGGCGCATCGACTATTTCCTCTGCTCCGAGCGGCTCAACAGCCGGCTTACCGGCGCGAAAATACATCAGGAGATATTCGGCTCCGACCATTGTCCGGTCGAGCTGACTGTCGATATATAAAAAAGCGCCGCCGAAAAGGCGACGCAGGAAAGCTTGATTTTATATTGAATTTTCGCTGAAGTCGATAACAAGCTTGTCGCGCTTCATCTCGAGCTTCGTGTATTTCACTCCCGCGGCGTCGAACATTCTTTTCGATGCGCGCACGCTGTCGGTGTTGCGGTACTTGTCGCTGATATAAATTACCTCTTTTATCCCGCTCTGGATTATCGCCTTGGCGCATTCGTTGCAGGGGAAGAGCGCGACATAGACCTTGCATCCGCGCAGGTCGCCGCTGGCGTTGAGTATGGCGTTCAGCTCAGCGTGGCAGACATAGGCGTATTTTGTGTTAAACGCGCTGCCCTCGCGCTCCCACGGGAACTCGTCATCGTCGCAGCCGGAGGGGAAGCCGTTATAACCGACGGACATTATCCTGTTTCTGTCGTTTACGATGCAGGCGCCCACCTGGGTGTTCGGATCCTTGCTCCTGCAAGCCGAGAGCATCGCGATCCCCATAAAATACTCGTCCCACGAGATATAATCGCTTCTTTTAGGCATTTTTCACCGCTCCGTTTCCCTTATAATAGCATAATATATCAACCCGATATTAACATATCCAAGCCGTTAAGGCAAGAAGAAATTTTTGAGGTGACTTTCTATGGGTCTTTTAAAGAAAATTTTCGGAGACTACTCTTCGAGAGAAATCAAGCGTATCACGCCGATAAAGGACAAGGTGCTCGCGCTTGACGAGGAATATTCAAAACTCACCGATGAGGAGCTCAAAGCAAAAACCCCTTATTTCAAGGAGCGCCTCGCCAACGGCGAGACCCTTGACGATATCCTGCCCGAGGCATTCGCCGCCTGCCGCGAGGCTTCGTGGCGTGTGCTCGGGATGAAGCACTTCCCCGTGCAGATTCTCGGCGGTATCGTTCTGCATCAGGGACGCATCGCGGAGATGAAGACCGGCGAGGGCAAAACGCTCGTCGCAACGCTCCCCGCTTATCTCAACGCGCTCTCCGGCAACGGAGTCCACATCGTCACGGTCAACGACTACCTCGCACGCCGCGACAGCGAGTGGATGGGCAAGGTCTACCGCTTCATGGGGCTCAAGGTCGGTCTGATAATCCATGAGAAGAACAACGACGAGCGCCGCGAGGCCTACGCCGCCGACATAACCTACGGCACTAACAACGAGATGGGCTTCGACTATCTGCGTGACAACATGGTACCATACAAGGAGCTCAAGGTTCAGCGCGGTCACTCGTTCGCGATAGTCGACGAGGTCGACTCGATACTTATCGATGAGGCGAGAACGCCGCTCATCATATCCGGCCGCGGCGACCGCTCGACCGACCTCTACAAGCAGGCGAACTCCTTCGCCCGCACGCTCAATTTCGAGCGCATAAAAGAGCTTCGCTCCTCTTCGAGACTCGAAGATACCGCCGACCAGGTCAGCGAAAACTGCGATGTCATCGTCGACGAAAAGGCGAGAACCGCCGTCCTGACTCAAAAGGGTATCGCAAAGGCGGAGAAGTATTTCAATCTCGACAACCTCATGGATCCCGCGAACATGACCATACAGCACCACATCAACCAGGCGATAAAGGCTATAGGCGTCATGCGCCGCGATGTCGACTACGTCGTGAAGGACGGTCAGGTGCTCATAGTCGACGAGTTCACCGGACGCATCATGCTCGGCAGACGCTACAATGAGGGTCTGCATCAGGCAATCGAAGCAAAAGAGGGCGTCAATGTTGAGCACGAGAGCAAGACGCTCGCGACCATTACATTCCAGAACTACTTCAGACTCTATGACAAGCTCTCCGGTATGACCGGTACCGCAATGACCGAGAGCGAGGAGTTCCAGGAGATATATTCGCTTGACGTCGTGGAGATCCCGACCAACAAGCCCATGATAAGAAAGGATATGGACGACCTCGTCTACAAGACCGAGCCCGCGAAGTTCAATGCGGTCATCGACGACATTGTCGAGCGCCATGAAAAGGGTCAGCCCGTGCTTGTCGGTACGATATCCATAGAGAAGTCCGAGACGCTCAGCAAGCTCCTCAAAAAGCGCGGCATAAAGCATGAAGTGCTCAACGCCAAGTACCATGAAAAGGAAGCAGAAATTGTCGCGCAGGCAGGTAAGCTCGGCGCGGTCACGATAGCCACGAACATGGCGGGACGCGGAACCGATATCATGCTCGGCGGTAACGCGGAGTTCCTTGCGAAGTCCGAGATGCGCCGCAAGGGCTACAGCGAGGAGCTGATAGCCGAATCAACCGGCTTCGGCGACACGGACAACGAGGATATAATCAGCGCGAGAGAGGAATTCCAGGCTCTCGAGAAGAAATATAAGAACGAAATTTCCGGCGAGGCGGAGCAGGTCAGGCAGGCAGGCGGTCTTTGCATCATCGGCACAGAGCGCCACGAGTCCCGCCGAATCGACAACCAGCTGCGCGGACGTTCCGGCCGCCAGGGCGACCCCGGCGTGAGCCGCTTCTACCTGTCGCTTGAGGACGATCTGATGCGCCTGTTCGGCGGCGAGCGCGTGACAACTATAATGAACACGCTCAGAACCCCCGAGGATATGCCGATAGAGTCGAAGATGATTTCGAATGTTATCGAGAGCTCGCAGAAGCGCGTCGAGTCGCGCAACTTCTCGGTGCGTAAGAGCGTCCTGAGCTTCGACGATGTCATGAACCGCCAGCGTGAGCTTATCTACAAACAGCGCGACCAGGTGCTCGACGGCGAGAACCTCAAGCCCGTTATTCTCAAGATGCTCGACGAGTGCATCGTCGAGTCCATAGATTTCTATTGCCCGAAGGCGCTCTCCCACTCCGACTGGAACATAGCCGGACTGCGTGAGAAGTTCCTCGGCTGGCTGACCACTCCCGAGGACTTCGCGGACGGCTTTGACCGCGAGGACGCAAAGGAAGAGCTCATTGAGCGCGGACACAAGATTTATGACGAGCGTGAAGAGCTCATGGGCGTTGACGAAAACGGCGTGCCGATAATGAGAGCGCTCGAGCGCATGGTTCTGCTCAAGATGGTCGACAGCAAGTGGATGGATCACATCGATGCCATGGAGGAGCTCAAGCGCGGCATAGGACTCCGCTCCTACGGTCAGCAGGATCCCGTCGTTGCGTTCAGGCAGGAGAGCTACGATATCTTCGACGAGATGACCATGTCTATCCGCGAGGATACCGTCCGCCTGATGATGACCATCATGCCCAAGAACGAGGAGGACACCAAGCGCAAGCAGGTCGCCGAGATAACCTCGACCAGCGGCGCGTCCGACGGCAGCGAAAAGGGTCGCACCGTCCGCAAGGGCGCAAAGATAGGTCCGAACGATCCCTGCCCCTGCGGCAGCGGCAAGAAGTACAAGAAGTGCTGCGGCGCGGTGAACAAGTAAAATATATAAATGTATTCCCTCTCCGGATGAGCTTCCGGAGAGGGAATTTTTTTCGGTATCTGGTAGGGAGAAGTGAATTGAATTTTTCGTCGGAATCTATCAGGCGCCCCTGCAAGGGAAGCCGGCATTCAAGATATGCTTTGCAGGATGTGTGCCGGTATAGTATAAATTTCGCAGGCGAATAATATCCGCCGCCTTATAAATATTCGCGCAATAAAAAAGGAGACACTCTTTTGAATGTCTCCCTTTTTTGTACTTTTATCGGTTGTCCGATTATTTCATAGCCTCTTCGACTGCAACAGCGCAGGCGACGGTCGCGCCGACCATCGGGTTGTTGCCCATGCCGATAAGACCCATCATCTCGACGTGCGCCGGAACGGAGGAAGAACCTGCGAACTGGGCGTCGGAATGCATACGACCCATGGTGTCGGTCATGCCGTAGCTGGAGGGGCCTGCCGCCATGTTGTCGGGATGCAGGGTACGGCCTGTGCCGCCGCCGGAAGCGACGGAGAAGTAGTTGACGCCGTTCTCGACGCACCACTTCTTGTAGGTGCCTGCGACCGGGTGCTGGAAGCGGGTCGGGTTGGTGGAGTTGCCGGTGATGGAAACGCCGACGTTCTCAAGCTTCATGATAGCCACGCCCTCGGGAACGTTGTCTGCGCCGTAGCACTTGACGTCCGCTCTCGGTCCGTTGGAATAAGCCTTCTGCTCGGTGACGGTGACGGTCTCGGTGTAGGGATCGAACTCCGTCTTGCAGTATGTGAAGCCGTTGATGCGGGATATTATCATCGCAGCGTCCTTGCCAAGGCCGTTGAGGATAACTCTCAGGGGCTTGGTTCTGACCTTATTTGCGTTGAGGGCTATTTTGATAGCGCCCTCAGCGGCAGCGAAGCTCTCGTGACCTGCGAGGAAGCAGAAGCACTCTGTCTCCTCGGAGAGGAGCATCTTGCCGAGGTTGCCGTGACCGAGACCGACCTTGCGGTTTTCGGCGACGGAGCCGGGGATGCAGAAGGACTGGAGACCGATGCCGATTGCGGCAGCGGCGTCGGCAGCCTTGACAGCGCCGCTCTTTATAGCGATAGCGCAGCCGACTGTGTATGCCCAGATAGCGTTTTCAAAGCAGATGGGCTGGGTACCTCTGACGATCTTGTCGCAGTCGATGCCCTTTGCAAGAGTGATCTCTTTGCACTCCTCGATGGAGGAAATGCCGTACTGAGCGAGAACGGAGTTGATCTTGTCAACTCTTCTCTCATAGTTTTCAAATAATGCCATTGTCCGTATCCTCCTTACTCTTTGCGCGGGTCGATATACTTGGCGGCCTCGGCGAATCTGCCGTAGGTGCCTACCGACTTGTCGTATGCGGTCTGAGCGTCGTCGCCCTTCTTGATGAAGTCGGTCATCTTGCCCAGGGACACGAACTCGTAGCCTATAACCTGATCGTCCTCGTCGAGAGCCATTCTGGTGACATAGCCCTCAGCCATCTCAAGATAGCGGACGCCTTTGTATCTTGTGCCGTACATTGTGCCGACCTGCGAACGAAGTCCCTTGCCGAGATCCTCGAGGCCTGCGCCGACGTTAAGTCCGTCGTCCGAGAAAGCGGACTGGGAGCGGCCGTAGACTATCTGGAGGAACAGCTCGCGCATAGCGGTGTTGATAGCGTCGCAGACGAGGTCGGTGTTCAGAGCCTCAAGAATGGTCTTGCCGGGGAGGATCTCACTTGCCATAGCTGCGGAATGGGTCATGCCCGAGCAGCCGATGGTCTCAACGAGAGCTTCCTCGATGATGCCGTCCTTGATGTTGAGCGAGAGCTTACATGCGCCCTGCTGGGGAGCACACCAGCCCACACCGTGGGTGAAACCGGAGATGTCCTTTATCTCATAAGCCTTGACCCATTTGCCCTCTTCGGGGATGGGAGCAGGACCGTGGTTCGGACCCTTTTTGACAATACACATATTCTCTACTTCTTGAGTATAATTCATACACGTAGTCTCCTTTCGTTTTGTGTATCCCGTACAGAGCTATTATATCAAAAAAATACAAGCGTATCAATTACTTGGGACAAGGTTTTTGAATTTTTTGCATTGTTACAATCGTTGAGGGCTTTTTCGGTCAAAAATTATTTATTTTAGTCGCAAACCCGCCGCCGCGGTTGTAAAGAGCTGAGGTTTATGATATACTGAAAAGGGGAAAGGGGAGGATAAAATGAAGCTCTATATCAAGCAGAAGGCCTTTTCGCTGACTTCAAAATTCACCGTGAAAGACGAAGCGGGAAATGACAGATATTTTGTCGAGGGCGAGTTCTTCTCCCTGCGCGGCAGGCTGCATATCATGGACGCGCAAGGCGAGGAGATAGGGCAGATATACCGCCGGCTGATGACTTTTCTGCCGCATTTTATCCTCGAGATAGGCGGCGAAGAGATAGCGGAGATAGTCAAGGATTTCTCTTTCTTCCGCCCGAAATATTCGCTCGAAAACACCTCGCTCAGTGTAGAGGGCGATTTCTGGTCGCATGAATATTCGCTCTATGACGGCGACAGGAACATCATGAACATCCACAAGGAGTGGTTCACATGGGGCGACAGCTACGAGCTCGATATCCTCGACCCGAAATATGAGCTGATATCGCTGGGCATAGTCCTCGCTATAGACACTGCCATGGCGGCGGCGAATACCGCCTCGTCGGCTTCGACCTAAATCAAAGGAGAAAATATGAAGGATTATCATATATTTGCGAACCACGCCCATGTTTTCCCGGAGGAAGCGAGACCGGGCTGCGGGATAGATTCGCTCAAAAAGCTCATGGATGAGAGTTCTATAGAGCGGGCGGTCTGCTTCGCGCCGTTCCCATCGCAGTATAAAGAATATAACATGCCCGGCGACTGCATAAGCTGGCTCGCGGGCGCAATAAAGAATGACAACTCTCTCGTCGGCTTCGGAACTATAGATTTTGATTCCGGCGATATCGCAGGGCAGGTCAACAGAATAGCCGATCTCGGCTTCAGGGGCATAAAGCTCCACCCGGCATATCAGGAGTTCAATATTATGGGCGACAAAGCGTGCAAGGTCTATTCTGCCGCCCAGGAGAACGGACTGTTTCTGTCGTTTCACACGGGGCTGCACTGGTATCGCATCGCGGACTATCAGCCGTTGCTCTTTGACGAGGTCGCGTGGAACTTCCCGCGCCTTAAATTCAGTATGGAGCATGTCGGCGGGTATCACTTTTTCCGCGATGCGCTGGCGGTCATCTGCAACAACCATCACCGCGCGAGCGATCCGAGGCGCGTATACGCGGGCTTGACGAGCATTATGCCGGACGACAACGGTCTGCCGGATTACTGGACTTTGACCGATGACGAGCTTTTGACGCTCATTCATCAGGGGGACGACGACTGCGCGATATTCGGGCTCGACTTCCCGTATAAAAAAGCCGACTACGCCAAGGCGCTGATAAACAGAATAATCTCCCTCGACATCTCCGAAGAGGCAAAAGAGGGAATACTCGGAAAAAATCTTGAGCACGCGCTCGGTATGGACTGAAAACGGAGAAATATATGCTTATAGTTACTGCAAACTGCAAAAATACATTTGACTCGTATCTCAAATATGTCCACTACACGGACAGCAAGCGCAGAAAGACTCGCTTTTCGGGCGCGACCGGCTGGCTTCTGCTCGCCTGCGCCGCGGCCGTTATAGTGAGCTTTGTGAAGGTCGGCGGCAATATCTTTCTCTATGTCGTGAGCGCCGTGCTCCTCATCTGCGCGGCGGCATATCTTTATATCCAGTATCTTGCGCCGTACAGGGCATTTAAAAAGCTCGACAAGTCGTTCTTCGCCGAGCAGGAGTTCGATTTCTACGAAGATAAGCTGGAACTCATCGAACACGGCGAAAAAAGCATAAAGCGCATCATACCGTATTCAAAGATACAGAAAGTCTGCATCACAAAGCACGCTTTTTATATCTATATCGCCGCAGACAGCGCGTTTATTCTGACGAAAACCGCACTTAGCTCATCATCTGTAGAACGCCTGAGGAATCTGTTTAAAGATAAGGGAATAAAGATAGAGGAATAACAAAAATAAAATTCAGCTCCCTGCAAAATTTTCTGCGGGGAGCTGAACATATCGAAGAAAGATTTGAATGAAAAAGCTTTCTTTTTAGCAGGTGCTTTGTAGGGTGCGGCGACTCGACGCACCGCTGCTGACGAAGTCAGCACAAATGCACATACACTATAGTTGCGAACGGGCAATCGGCATAACGTTGCTGTAACGAGACTCCGTAAAATATTGCTGATTGTTGCCGTGCCGCCGTCGGCGGCATAGGGTCGTCGAGTCGCCGACCCCTACATGGATTCGATATTTGATGCATGAACAGCAAGGCGGAAAATGATTTCCGACACAAGCACCCCACGAAAATTTTTTCGTGGGGTGCTGATTTGTTATATATTTTTTATACTATTCCCTGCGCCATCATTGCATCGGCGACCTTGAGGAAGCCTGCGATGTTCGCGCCGACAACGAAGTTGTCCTCGTGTCCGTATTCCTTTGCGGCGTTTGCCATGTTGTGATAGATATTTATCATAATGTTGTTTAGCTGGTGATCGACCTTTTCAAACGGCCAGCTGACGCGCGCGCTGTTCTGGCTCATCTCGAGCGCGGAGGTCGCGACGCCGCCCGCGTTTGCCGCCTTGCCGGGGGCAAAGAGGATTTTGTTTTGCAGGAAAACTTCTGTAGCTTCCGTAGTCGAGGGCATGTTCGCACCCTCGCCGACCGCGATGCAACCGTTCTTTATCAGCTCTTTTGCATCTTCGGCTCCGAGCTCGTTCTGCGTGGCGCACGGGAGAGCTATGTCGCAGGGTACGCCCCAGACCTTTTTGCCCTCGTAAAATTTCGCGTTCGGGCGCTCTTTGATATATTCGCTTATCCTTGCGCGGCGGACTTCTTTTATCTGCTTGAGCGTCGCAACGTCGATGCCGTCCGGGTCATATACAAAGCCGCTCGAATCGCTCGCAGTTACCACCTTTCCGCCGAGGCTCAGAGCCTTCTCTATGGCGTAGGTTGCGACGTTGCCCGAGCCGGAGACGACGATCGTCTTGCCCTCGATCGAGTTCGCGTGGTTCTTGAGCATCTCCTCAACGAGATATACAAGGCCGTAGCCCGTTGCCTCTGTTCTCGCGAGCGAGCCGCCGAACGAGAGTCCCTTGCCCGTGAGCACGCCCTCGTACTGCCCGGTAATTCTCTTGTACTGACCGAACATGTAGCCGATTTCGCGCCCGCCGACTCCGATATCGCCAGCGGGAACGTCGGTGTTCGGGCCTATGACGCGGTAGAGCGCGGTCATGAAGCTCTGGCAGAAGCGCATTATCTCCATCTCGCTCTTGCCCTTGGGGTTGAAGTCCGAGCCGCCCTTGCCGCCGCCGATGGGGAGTCCCGTCAGCGAATTTTTGAATATCTGCTCGAAGCCGAGGAATTTTATAATGCTCATGTTGACCGAGGGGTGGAAGCGCAGACCGCCTTTATACGGACCTATTGCGCTGTTGAACTGAACTCGGTAGCCGCGGTTTGTGTGAACCTTGCCCGCGTCGTCCGCCCACGAGATGCGGAAAACCGTCGCCCTCTCCGGCTCAACGAGCCTTTCGAGCAGCGCCCAATCCTGATATGTCCTGTTCGCCTCGACAACCGGGCGAATGGAATCGAGAACCTCCGTCGCAGCCTGAACGAACTCCGGCTGAGTCGAGTTCTTCTGCTGAACGTGAAGTATCATGTCGTCAATATAGCTCATATTATCACTCCCAAAACGATTTGCGGCAAAAAATAAAAACAAAAAATATATCCCGCCGCCAATGCCAAATATTTTAATATACCGCGCATAAAAATGCAAGTGAATTTATAAAAGTTTCAAAAATTTAAGAAAATCAAGTGAATTTAGCTGTACTGCGGTACAAAAATGCAATTTATATAAAACTTCATTCAAATTTTGCAATGAATGGCAAATGCGGCTTTAAATAAAATTGACATATAATCATAAATATAATTGCATATTAACTATCATTGAACAATCTTTCATAAACGCTCCGTTATCGTTGAAAGTTTATGTGAATTGTGCCGATTGCGCTTTTGTGTCATAATTTTCGGCATATTCAGCCTGACTTGCGGCAAAATACAGGACGGCAAATATATCGGCAGTTTTAATGAGCAATATACAAATTAAATTAAAAAATTGTATTGCAGTTTATTTTTTTGCATGACAAAAGGCGGAGCCGAAGCACCGCCCCAAAGTCTATTTTTTATGTTTCGTCGAACATTCCGAATCCCGCTACCTCGCTCACCGGGACGGAAAACACGACTGCACCCGCATCCGTGTCCGCGCCCGCGCGGGTCATAATCGAGCGCATGATGTCCGCTTTCTGCTCCTTGCGCGCGACGATGAGAATAACCTCTTTTTCTTTTGCTATCGATACGCCGAGGAACTTTTCGCTCTCGGGCGAGGTGGTGCCCTTGCCGTGGAGCACCGTGCCGCCCATCGCGCCCGCGGCGCGCGCCGCATTCATGACGGTATCCGTGCGCCCCTCGTTGGCTATCGCGACAATCAGTTCATATGAAAAATTGAATTCGGGCGTGTATCGGGCATCCTGCCGCCCGTCGTTGAGATATGCCAAGATTTTTCCTCCTCCAACGCTTTTTATGGGCACAGCCCATGCGATGCCGTGACCGGGCACGCCGATATACAGCGTGCGGCGCAGCCTGTTCATATATTCTTTCGTCTTTTCTTCGCCTGCAACTGAAAAGACTATCCATTTTTCCGTCGAATCGATGCCGAGCAGATCGCGCATACTCTCTATCGCCGTCCCGCGCCCGTGCAGGGCGACGGACATAGGTATCTCAAGCTGGGCGCAGATATCCGAGAGCTTCTTGAGCGCGTCGGGGTTTATTACAGTCATTATGTAGTTCAACCTGTCTGCACCTCCCAAAGCTCGATAATCTCGTCGTCGGCAAAAGTTTCGCCTTTCTCTGCGGGCTTCCTGCGCCTTTCATATATGACGCCGACCGCCTGGATTGATATCAGCGGCATCATCGCGACTATCGCCACAACTCCGAACGCGTCGCTCAAGGGATCGCCGCCGAGCGTCTTTGACGCGCCTATCATAAACTGGAGCATGAATGTCGCCGTCATCGGACCCGACGCAACGCCGCCCGAGTCAAAGGCTATCGCCGTGTAGATATCCGGCACGAAGAACGAGAGGATTATGGCGATAAGATACCCGGGCACGAGGAACCACATGACCGATATACCCGTTATAACTCTTATCATCGATATGCCCATCGCCGCGGCAATCGCGACCGAAAGGCTGTATTTTATAACTTTTCCGGGAATCGCTCCCGCGCTGACTTCTTCAATCTGCTTTTCGAGCACGGCGACCGCCGGCTCCGCGGAGATAATGAACCAGCCGAGGAGCATCGACAGCGGTATGAGCAGATATTTCATATTGCCTTCGGCGAGCTTTGCGCCGAGCACCGCGCCGAGCGAAGAGAAGCCGACATTGACGCCCGTCAAAAACAGCACGAGCCCGACATATGTATATGCGACGCCTATTGTTATCCTCACGACCTCGCGCTTTGAGAGGCGGAGAGAGAAAATCTGGAAGATATAGAATATCGCAATTATCGGCAGCAGAGCCACCGCCATCTCTTTCATATAAGAGGGCAGAGCGGTGAGATAGGCGCGGCCGATTTCGCCCGTGCTCGAATATGCCGCCGAGCTTATGTCAACAACGCCGTCGCCGTTCGGATAGAAAAATCCGAGCAAAAGCACCGCGAGTATGGGGCCTATTGAACAGAGAGCGACGAGGCCGAAGCTGTCCGACTCCGCCTTTGCGTCGCTTCGTATTTTTGAAACACCGACGCCGAGCGCGAGAATAAACGGCACGGTCATAGGCCCTGTTGTCACGCCGCCCGAGTCAAACGCGATGCCGAGAAAATCGGGCTTTGAAAACGCCGCCAGAATAAAAACAACGGCATAAAATGCTATCAGCAGCCAGCGAAGGCGCACGCCCGTGAGTATTCTTATCATGCACACGCACAAAAAAAATCCGACTCCGACGCCGACCGTCACGAGCAAAACGGTGTTGTTAATATGCGGCACCGTCTGCGCGAGCACCTGGAGGTCGGGCTCGGCTATCGTCACGGCAAAGCCGAGGATGAAGCTGACTATAATTATCAGCGGAAGGGAGCGGGATTTTGTCATCGCTGTGCCGAGCTTTGTGCCTATCGGCGTCATTGAGGTCTCGGCTCCGAGGGAGAAAAGACCCATGCCGACTACAACAAAAATCGCGCCGACGAGAAAGCTCAGAAATAAATCCGTGTCAATCGGCGAGACGCTGAAGCACAGCAGCACGACTATGACCAATATCGGCAGAACCGAGAGCGCGGATTCACGGACTTTTTCGAGAATCAGGTTGTGGTGATCGGAAAATTTTGTGTTTGCAATAACAGCTTGCTCCTTTCTTTTCCGGTCAATTGACAACGGCATAGGCGTTTACCGTATACGCTCTTGTCAGTTGACAGGGATATATTAGTTGATGAACATATTATATATGATTATATATAATACTGTTATTATGTTAATATTATTTTAACTTAACGGGAACTATTTGTCAATAAATATCACCAAGTGTGACCGCCGGACTTTTGACAAACATTGTCACTTCGAAAAAGTTATAAAAACGCGCGGGCGGAAAATAATAAGGATGCAAACGCAAACAAAGTCTTAAAAAGTAAGGGGTGTAAAGTAAATGGCTAAGAGTTCCAGCAAGGGTGTTGTCCCCGAGGCACGCGACGCGCTTGACCGCTTCAAGATGGAGGCCGCCTCTGAGGTGGGTGTCAATCTCAAGCAGGGTTACAACGGCGATCTGACCTCCCGCGAGGCCGGTTCCGTCGGCGGACAGATGGTCAAGAAGATGATCGAAGCTTACGAGCAGGGCATGAAATAAATTGCTTAAAGCTTTCGCATTCAGCGTAGACCAACCAGCAAAATAAAAAGAGCCATAGTTCATAATCAATTCCGCTGCGGATACGATTTGAATTATGGCTTTTGTTTTGGCTGTCGAGTGATTTGGAGCGGCGACGATGAAAAGCAAGGCCGCAAAATTTGACCTCTGCCTTCGCGTCCTACCATAATCAAATGATATACACTTCCCGCGTTTCGGCATTTCTTTTCTGTCTGAGAAAAGAAACGCCTGCAAAGAAAAGGCAGACTCGGGGTTTTACCCCGAGACCCCGGCAACGCCGCGCCGCAGTACATAGCTCGTGGCTCTCAGTCGGCAGCTCGGCACATTCGCCCGCAAACGCGCCGGAGCTTGAACGAGTGCGGGCTCGTGCGTCTTGCTTCGCAAGCCGTTCCCTCGCTCCTATCAATCGGCTTATCGAACACTGCGGAGCGGCTACTAAAAGCCCGATTATAAGAATTAGATAAGTCGCTTGCTTTTACCTTGCTATAGCTTAAGTTGTTATAGTCAAATCCAATCTCCCGCTCCGTTTATCGCATCATGCGGCTTCGATATACGCAGAAAAAGTCCCGGCAGACATTCCTGCCGGGATTGAAGCTGTTTTATGAACACCCTGCTTTTTATTCTTCCTCTGTTTTGCCTTCGGCTTTGTCGTTCTCGTTGAATTTGTTGAGAAAATAAAGATAAGTCTCGGCATAGACGCGCTTTCTTGTCTCGAACCTGTCGCCGTCGTTGTGGTTGCGCGTATAGTGATCGACATCGGGCTTCAATATCTTCGTTATCTCCAGCGCTATTTCCTGATTTGTCATTTTATCGCCTCTGCGGTTTTCATCTATATATTACCACCGAAGTAAATATTTTTTAACTATCGGGGCTCATTATTATTACTTAAAAGAAGCAAATATTAAAATTATAAAATGGCGGTTCACGATTCGATAAGAGAATACTTTTTTGTGCATTCTTGCTATTGACTCACAAAAAACAAGGTAATATAATGACATTGATGTTAAAAAAGACACCCGATGCAGCAAATTTCCCACTGTTTTAAGGAAGAAGATTGCTACACCAACCATCAAGGAGAGGAAGATCTATCCATGGAAAACAAGAATCAGCGCATCTGCATCATCGGCGGCGGCCCCGCAGGCACGAGCATGGCTATGTACCTGGAGAAAAAGGGCTATGACAACTATGTCATCTATGAGAAGTCCGGCAAAATCGGCGGCAAGGCATTCTCGCCCATGATGAAGGTCAAGAACGCACAGGGCAAATGGGAAGACCGCACCATTGAAATGGGCGCGGTCATGGGCTGCGACACTTACTTCGCAGTTCACGAGTGCGAAGAGTTCGGCGGCACGACCCATCTCGACGGACCGCCCATGGGCAGAAGATTTATGAATGTCGACGGCACGCCCCAGAAGTCTTCTCCCCTCGCACTGCTCAAGAAGATCATGAAGATGAGGAAACTCTCAAAGCTCCTCGAGACGAAGTACAAGGGCTACGATGTCAACGGTCACAGAGGCGTGTCCGAGGGTCGTTATGAGGGTCCCTGCCCGTCTCCCGAGATGAAGCTTGCTCACATCGAGGGCGAGAACCCGAACCTGAAGGATCTTTCGATGCCCTTCTCCGAGTTCCTCAAGCTCAACCACTGCGAGGACGCAGAGCTCGTCTGGAAGGGTCCGTTCACTTCTTTCGGCTACGGCTACTTCGACGAGATCCCGGCGGCTTATGTTCTCAAGTATCTTGATGCCTTCACCGTCAAGCAGTTCCTTTCCACCGGCAAACTGTGGACTTGGTACAACGGCACCCAGAGCATCTGGGAGGGCGTCAACAGCCACCTGAAGCATCCCGCTCTGCTCAACTCCGAAGTCACCAACATCAAGCGTGAAAACGACAAGGTCTATGTCACCGTAAACGGCAAGACCGAAGAGTTCGACAAGCTTATCATCTGCACCCCGCTCGAGCTGTTCCTCGGCTACGGCGATCCCCGCCCGGAAGAGAAAGAGCTGTTCTCCAAGATAGTCCACAAGGAGTATTTCACCATGGCTGTCCGTCCCGAAGAGGGCAACGCGCCTGACATCTCCTACTATTTCTTCGAGAATATGACCAACGAGACCCGCGGACATCTTATGGTGTTCTATCATCGCTGGTCCGACGGAGTCACCGATCAGCCGCTCGTCACCTTCACCCTGCGCAACCACGAGGGCATGGAGGATGTTCCGTTTGAGGACGCAAAAGCGACTACCCTTGCAGACATGGAGAAGTGCGGCCTGAAGGTCGACAAGATCGAGCGTATCGACGACTGGTATTATTTCCCGCATGTCAGCAGCAAGGACTATGCCGACGGCTGGTATGAGAAGGTCGAAGCTATGCAGGGTAAGGACAACACCTACTATGCAGGCGAAGTTATGGCATTCGGCGACATGGAAGAGACCGTTGAATACAGCCGCGACCTTGCAAGAAGATTCTTTTAATTGAAGAGGTAAAATCATGCCGGAACAGAATAAGAAAATAATCAGCAAATATCAGGGCGACAAGAACCCCGATGAACGCTATCTCAAGCTCGGCAGAAAGATAACCGATGCTATGGGACATAAAATCTCCGGAGTGACATCCGACGACCCGGAGTATTGGGGACTCAGAGAAGTCCTGACTCCCGAGATGTGCGATATCGCCAACAAGATGAAGCTCCGCCAGCACTACACCTTTGAGCAGCTGCTCGAGATGAACCGCGACTACGAAGCTATAGATCTGCAGAAGATACTCGATGAGATGTCTTACATAGGCATCCTTGAGTATGACTACGGCGACAACTACGACCACACTCACGAGCTCAAGGATCGCCCGCGTATCAGACGCTACAGACTGCCGTTCTATGTCCCCGGCTCCGCTGAGCTGTTCAACTCCTCGGTCGACAGGATCGCAAAGAACCCCGCAGTTGCCTCGTTCTTCGAGCGCATGACTTTCATCCCCCTCGCGGGCATCACTCAGATGGTCCCGCCCGGAGGCGACGGAATCGGAATGCATGTCATCCCGGTCGAGAAAGCTATCGACGCCGAGAGCAAGTCGATAGACCTTGAGCATATCTCATACTGGCTCAAGAAATACGAGGGTCACATCTCCGCAGGTATCTGCTCCTGCCGCGCTTCGCGCGCAGTGCTCGGCGACGGCTGCACCGATGATTTTGACGATTGGTGCATCCAGCTCGGCGACATGGCGGATTACACCGTTGAGACCGGACGCGCTCACTACATAACCAAAGAGCGCGCTCTCGAGATACTCGAGCTTGCCGAGAAGAACGGCTATGTCCATCAGATAACCAACATCGACGGCGAGAACAAGATTTTTGACATCTGCAACTGCAACGTCAAGATCTGCAATGCTCTGCGTACTTCTCTGCTGTTCAATACACCCTATCTTTCGCGCAGCTCCTATACTGCAAAGGTCGAGAAGGAGAAGTGCGTAGCCTGCGGCAAGTGCGTTGAGACCTGCCCGGCGGGCGCCGTCAAGATGGGTCAGAAGCTCTGCCGCAAGGACGGCTCCGAGGTCAAATATCCTCATGCTCCCCTGCCGGACAACAACATCTGGGGACCCTATGCATGGGATGAGGACTACCGCGACACCGCGCGTATGTCCAACACATATGCCAGCGGCTCCGCTCCGTGCAAGGCGGCATGTCCCGCGCACGTGCCCGTTCAGGCTTATCTGCGCCTCGCCCACGAGGGCAAGTACCGCGAGGCTCTCGCGATGATAAAGACCGAGAACCCGTTCCCGGCTGTCTGCGGACGCGTCTGCAACAAGAGATGCGAATCCGAGTGCACCCGCGGCAAGATTGACGCTCCCGTTTCGATAGATGCGGTCAAGAAGTTCGTCGCCGATCTCGACCTCAACGCTGAGAACAGATTCGTGCCCGAAAAGACCGTTCAGTCGACCCACGGCGCGTTCGACGAGAAGATTGCCATCATCGGCGGCGGTCCTGCCGGTCTGAGTGCGGCATACTATCTCGCACAGATGGGTTACAAGCCCACCGTTTTCGAAAAGAACCCGATCCCCGGCGGTATGCTCACCTATGGCATCCCCAGCTATAAGCTTGAAAAGGATGTCATCGCCGCAGAGATCGATATCATCAAAGAGCTCGGCGCCGAAATCAAGTGCGGCGTTGAGGTCGGCAAGGATATCACGATAGCGCAGCTCAAGGAGCAGGGCTACAAGGCGTTCTATATTGCCATCGGCTGCCAGGGCGGCAGACGTCCCGGAGTCAAGAACGACGACGCACCCGGCACACATATCGCTGTTGAGTATCTGCGCCACTGCTTCGAGCACCGCGAGGACACATTCGACGGCAGCGTAGTTGTCATCGGCGGCGGCAATGTCGCTATCGACTGCGCAAGAAACGCTCACCGTCTCGGTGCTTCCGAGGTCAGCATGTTCTGCCTTGAGTCGCGCGACGAGATGCCCGCGAGCCGCGAAGAAGTCGCAGAAGCTGAAGAAGAGAACATCAAGGTCAATCCCTCCTGGGGTCCCAAGGAAGTCCTCGTCGACGAGAGCGGCAAGGTCACCGGCATCGTGCTCAAGAAGTGCGTGCGCACAATCGACCCCGAGACCAAGCGTTTCTCGCCCGTATATGACGAGAATGAGACTATCGAGGTCAAGGCAGACAAGATCGTCTTCGCTATCGGTCAGGCTATTGAGTGGGGCAACCTGCTTGAGGGCACGAAGGTCACTTTCTGGCACGGCAACTATCCAGTCGCAGACAAGTTCACCTATCAGACCGAGGATCCCGATATCTTCGTCGGCGGCGATGTTTACACAGGTCCGCGCTTTGTTATCGACGCTATTGCCGCCGGTCATGAGGCAGCAGAGAGCCTGCACCGCCACGCCCGCCCGGACGCTTCCATGACCATCGGACGCGACCGCCGCAGCTTCACCCCGCTGAACAAAGACGATATCAAATTCCCGTCCTATGACACGGCAGGCCGTCAGGAGGCCGGTATGGACGAGTCGATAGACGCGAAGATGTCCTTCAAGGACGCGCATCTGGATCTAACCGAAGAGCAGGTCAAGATTGAGACCGGGCGCTGCCTCGGATGCGGCGCATCATATGTCGACTACAACAAGTGCATCGGCTGCGGCCTCTGCACGACGAAGTGCGAATTTGACGCTATCCACCTCGTGCGCGACCATCCGGAATGCTCGAAGATGTGCGTTGCCGAGGACAAGGTCGGCGGACTTCTGAAATATTCCGTCAAGCGCGCCTTCAAGATTCTGGGTCACTTAGGCTCGGACGAGGCGAAGGAGATGGCGAAAAAGCGCAAGGCCTATAAGCAGGCTCAGCAGAACAAGGATTGATTTCATGCATGAATTAGGCATAGTTCTCCATGTCATAGATCAGGTGGAGGAGCTCGCCAAGGAAAACAATGTCAGCAAGGTGACCCGCCTCACGCTTGAGGTCGGCGAAGTGTCGTCGATAGTTCCGTCGTATTTTTCGGACTGCTTCGAGTGGGCGAAGAAAAAGACGGAATATATGCAGGACACCGAGCTTGAAATGATTATTCTCGAGGGCGTCTCCTACTGCAAAGACTGCAAAAAGACCTACAAGACAACGGAATACGCAAAAAAATGCCCGCACTGCGGCAGCGACAACACCTATCTCGTGACAGGCAACGAGCTGCGCATCAAGGACATTGCGGTTGTTGACAAAAAATAACCGTGCGGTAAAACAAAAGACAGCACCGTTTCTGAAAATTGAAACGGTGCTGTAATTTTTTATTTTTCAGTGTCTCTCGTCAAAATTCGAATAGGTCTCGCAGAAGCGCGCTTGGAACGACGCGGGTTCATCTCCTGCATAGAGGTGCGAGATATCGCCGAATGCGTTGCATCTGAAAACAGCTTTCCCCTGCTCGCGCTCCTCAGTTATCAGCGTCGTCACCGAGGTCGGCAGTGCAACGAAATTATGCCAGAGCACAACGGGCGATATCTTTAAAATATGCGAGAGCAGAACGCACTCCACGCCGAAATGGCAGAAGAGCACCACGGTGTCGCTGTTCTCCCGCTCGACTCTGTATATCTTGCCGTCGTGGATATAGCCGTGGCGCGCAAGCAGCTCGTCTATGCCGTCGCAGACAGTTTTGTGTTTTTCGGGCACATCCCCGCTGCTGTAAAACGGGGTGGATATCCACTTGTCCTTGTCGTAATAGTCGTCGTTTTCGCTCAGAAACGCAGGCGTTCTGTCCCATGAATAGGTGCGTTCCCCGCTCTCCGGGTCTATTACATAGCCGTCGAACTCGCGCAGCCAGTCGAATATCTCCGCCGTTCTGCCGAGCGCGTTGAGCGTCGCTTTTGAAGTGTCCTTCGCCCTGCCGAGCGGCGAGCAGTAGAACGCCGCAACATCGAGCTTCGTCATCCTGTTTTTGAGCAGCTCCGCCTCGCGCCAGCCTTTGGGGGTCAGCGAGTCTATCGAATAATCCGGGTCTCCGTGACGAACGATAAGAAGTTTCATATAATACCTCCGCAGTTGAGTCTTTTAAAATTATATTACTTTCGTCGGGATTTTTCAACAGGAGTGAATATTTAAAAAAGCCGAATGTAAATAAAAAAAGATCATGATCCGTAAACCATGACCTTTTTGCTTTCTATGTCGTGCGTAGCTCTCGTTTATTCCTCGCCGACTACGTTTGAATATGCGGTAGTCACGCTGAGCCCCGGAACGGTTCCGAGCTTTTCGGCAAGCGAAGAGATAGTCTCAAGCGGCGCATCGAGGGCGACGGAAACTATATTCACGCCCTTTGCGCGGTAAGGTATTCCCATCCTGCCGATTATGTGTTCGCCGAAATCGTGCAGAAGCGCGTTGAGGGACTCGACGGACTCCTCTTTTTCGACAACAACCGACATCACAGCAACTATCGTCTGCATAAAAACATCTCCTTACTTGAGAATCTTTATATTTCCGATAATCGGCAGCTCCTTTGCAGTGCCCTTGGCGGCATTGATGATTCCGATTACCGTAAGCACCGCAAACGCGATGTTAACCAAGCTGCACACGCCGCCGATAATAAGAGAAACGGTTTCGTTGACGGCTCCGACAGCGCTGACTATTATTCTGCTAACGAACGTCCATGCAAACTGGGCTATCGCGAGGACAAGTCCCTGATTCGTGTGGAAGCGCGCATATCTCGATTCCCTTGCGGCAAAGAGCGGAACAAGCACGAGTATTCCCAAATAAGCGAGTACCGCCATAACCTTGTTCGACTGAATATCGTTTTGGTCGAACTCGGACGTTGTGTCGGGCGTGTTATTGAGCTCATTGATTTTTGTTCCGAAATCCTTCTTTTCCTCTTCCCACGGCTCTGCCTTAGGCGCTTCGGGCACAACGGGTGCGCCGCAGTCTGGGCAGAAGCGCGCCTCGTCATCTATCTTTGAGCCGCAGTTGGTGCAAAATGCCATTATTGTGTATCCTCCCTGATTTCTTAAAGTATTCTAATTATACCAACATTCCGCAAAGTTTACAAGTGCAAAGCGGCACTCGCTCTCAAAGCTCTCTCTGTGCATCGTCGAGCAGGCTCTCTTCCTCCCTGTGCCAGAGATATGCGAGCGTGCCGATGTAACCCTCTTTCCACGGCTTGTATTTGCCGTTGTAGTGGACTATCGAGCAGTTCTTCTCAATCCACTCGTGGGTTTTGAGACTGTGGAGCGCGGTCTTTTCGTCGAGGTTATATATCTCCGGCGAGACATAGCGCGTTTTGGTGCAGTAGAGCGCGTTTATGACATCCTGGTCGCCGAGATAGAGCTTGTCCGCGTTTTTATCTATATAATCAAAAAGCTCCTTTGATGTGTAGCTGCGCCTGAGCTCGTCGAGGTTCATCATAAGTATGCCCGCATTGATATATCGTGAGCCCTCAGGCATACCCAAACGGATATGATTGATATCCTCGACCACGCCAAAAGTGTGGCTCGCCCCGGCGAAGCAAAAGCAGTCGAGATCCATGTTATAGAGATCAGATATGGAGTTGAGAATCAGCGTGTCCGGGTCGATATAAAGTATTCTGTCGAGCTCGGCGGGCAGAAACTCGTGCGCGGTGAGTCGATAATATGTCTCTTTGGTTATCCTGTCCTCCGTCGGAGCGTCGGCGTTGAGCTCGTGGGAAAGGCGGATGGAATGGACATTGAAGCGGCTGCGGTCGATGCCGCGGAATATGCTTTCGATATTCTCGTCGGTCAGCGACGAGTGGGCTATGTATAAATCGAACTTCGGGCAGTCGTCCGCGCGAACGAGCGAATGGAGCATCACGGACAGCGGCCGGATATAATTGGCGTCAAGCGTTACAAGTATGTTCATCAAAGACCTCCCGGTTATAGATTTCAATTAGATTATAATACATTTTCCCATCTGTTTCAAGCGCAGAAAACGCCGCCACAAAGGACGGCGTTTTGTACTTTATATTTTCTTCTGCGCGCAGGCTTCGATAAGCTTATCGTATAATCAAACCTTTCGGTCATGCTCACTCCACCTATTTTTTGAAGAAAGCATAGAGAATAATAGAATAAAAAATCAATGTCATGATTGGAAGCAGCGTCACTCCGACAGTTACGGTCTTTCTGTATTTCTGCTCAATATATCCGCGTTTCAATCCCCATACCTGAGCGCACCACAATGAGACAAACGCTAACAGAGGCAAGAAAAGTTGTATTTTTGATAAAACATCGGACACCGGTCCCGGTATGTAAGCCCGAAAGAATCTTTCTACCGCGGCAAATATAGCGCAAAAAATAAACGCCGGCATAGCATAGAGCCACGATTGTTTGCCGATCTCTCCCCTTTTCACCTTGATTGCATAACGAATCGTTTCAAAAATCAATATCCCGGTAAATACAAGAGTCACCGCAATAAAAGTCCCGGGCGGCAAATAGCTCAATATTATGTACCTCCTAAGCCTGCATATGAATTAAACGCTTATTATAAAGTTCAATCTTTTTCGATATAATAATACAAATCCGCGGCGGCATATGCTTTATACAAATCCCCCGTTTCACGGTCTACGATATACCAAACGTAAAATCTCTTCCGACTGTATATGCATGAGCCAAGAAATACGGCTTACCATTTATAACTACCTTATGGTCGATTTCCCTTATCATCTTGTCATTGTCTGGAGCGATTCTCGCATTAAGTATTGCTATAGCCTGCTTTTCTGTTAACAATTTGTCGTTATCATCGCCGGGCATTGTTTCGCTTTCCCTTGGATAATAATCTTCTCTTGTCTTAGCTATAATCCATTTCGTGTTCTCGTCCGTCGTTTCCAGTAAGGCACTGACCGCTTCGGAGAACTCCGTTGTGCTTTCTGCATCGGTCGCCTCTGATGTCGTATTTTCAATAATTTTTCTCGCAATCGTTTCGCACTCCTGCGGACTTTTGTCAAATGTCCCGGCATCGAAATCCCGGACAAATATATTATATATATCGTTTTTCAATGTTTCGACATCAGTATCAAAAGTCAGTATTTGCGCCAGCTCCATGCTGATATCGTCGTATTCATCGGAGGGGCAGTGGCAGCAGGTCAAAAGATCGACCGGATCCCACCCGTCGATTATCGCTTTTACTTTTTCAAATGCCTCGCGCATAAAACACCCTCTTTTCTCTCACTTCCTGCTTCAATTTTTCTATTTATATTCGATATTCTTACCTGCCCCGTCATAAATGCGAATAACATCCCCACGCCAGTTGCAGACAAAGTAGTAGTCTATCGTAGCCGTTTGCTCGAATAACACGAATCAATTAATCTTATGCCAGTCCCTAAGACTCAATAACGGTTTTGACATTTTATTGTAAGGCATAATAATTTGATTTCCCTTAGCATTTATCTCTTTGCAAACTTTAGCAAGTCCATTGCCGTTTTGATAACAGGGAAAGCTTTGATCAGATAACACTATAAAGTCAGTTCTTGAAAATGTTCCTTCAATTAGTGATACAATTTGATAGTAAATAAGAGTATCGGAATTGATAGTACACTTTCGCTTTCCACTAACAGAACACATAATAAATTGATTGTTGCTTACTTCAACATAGTCAAGAAGCTTCAATGCGTTTAATTGCAAGCAGAAAGAAAGTATAACAAAAAATAATGCTCCAATTATTAAAATATAATCTTCTTCATCATAACTTTGGATGCAAAATACAGCAGTTGCAACAGTAATAATTGCAGAAAGGCATATTATAAATATGCTGCTTTTTCTCCAATAGTTTGATAAATATATTTTCATACAATCATCACCAATTAAAACAGGTTTCTCCTATGTAAATCTTTAATAATCTTTCTCGCAATCGTTTCGCACTCCTGCGGACTTTTGCGAAGCTTTTCACAACCGTTCATCACTTCGTCAAAGAAACGCGAAATACTTCCTCATTAATTTTTATCTCATATCCATCCTGAATCCTCGGGACATAAGCATAAAATGTATATGCACACATCTCCGTTCCCGGCGCAGGTGTTTCTATGCAAAAGAAATCGGAGTTTCTGCTGTCCGAAACCTCAATCTCATTGTCAAGGAAGTTGCTGTTAACATTAACATAATAATCATCTGTTTCTTTTACTCTAAAAATTGTTATCGTACATTTTGTATTTTCAGATCTTTTGAAATAAACCGTTTTGAATGTCGATAATGTTTCTAACTGCCAGCCATTTTCCCCTTTAGGTATAAGGCACTGACCCTTTTCACCTTCATCCGTATACAGCACCATTGCCGACTTCTCGCCCTCTATAACTTTCACAATCTCACCCTGCTGAGAATAGTTAAATACCTCTTGCGGCGACGAGAATGTTCGCAAAAATTTCTCGGGCGGAAGCTCCGACATAAGTGCCGAGCCTATAGCAAAAACTAAAACGCCGGCAATTATCGTAAGCCATTTTTTCCTGCCATTACTTTTTTTGATTATCAATACAACCGCAACAATTACGGCAAGAGAAAATAGTAGCCTGATGATTTTAAACATTATTTTTCAACCTTAATTTCATTATTACCGAGCCAATGTTTTAATAAGCACGGACGTTTTCAATATAATTACCCGCCACGCCATTCACGCACACTGAATTAAATTTAAGTTTCCTGGTTTTTCACTCGGCTTTATGACAAACCAGCGTTAATTTGTTCAGTTTTATTTAAATGTATACTCTCCCCAAAAGAAACCAACAAATCGTCCTTTTTTATCGCGCGATGTTATATGCGAAAGGAAAAAGAAGGTCGTTGCAATAACTGTTGCTTCATGAATTGCGTAAGTTACTATAATAACCCAGTTAATTTCTCTTACAAGATAATAAGTTACACTCACTATCGCAAGAGTTATTATAAAAACAACAATTAAAACCACATCTACAAGATGATACTTCTCGATATTGGGGCTAAAATTCTGCTCCGGAAGGCTCTTTATCGCCGCTCTTATGTAGCGCATGGTTTTTCTTTTGAAATATTTCTCTTTTCGCCACTCACGCTTTTGTCGGTTAGTTAAGCCCTTCTCAAACAAAAAAGTTACAATAGATTTATATACCCAATGATTATAAATTCCGTTTATGATAATTGCAATTATTACAAGGCTTATAGGCAACTGCCTCATTTCATTTAAATCATCTAAAGGAAGTAGCATTTATTTATCACCTTACTCTTTTCAACCTCTGTCCTTGATTATAAGTATAACAGCAAATAATTCTCTTATCAATAACAATCGCAAAAATTGACACTTTGCGCAGACGGGCGCGCAAGTTTGCCGTATATAAAAGCTCCGCCCGAACAATCGGACGGAGCTTTCGGCATCTGAACTGTAGCAAGTCCATTATTTATATATTATTTCCTGTCCGATACTTCCGAAAAACGTCAGAAGAATCATCGGTTCGCAACAGAGAAGATATTATAGCCCTGAACCGTCGCCGATTGTCATTTGCATCTTCTCAAAATTTTATTTTCTCTCTTTCGGTCGGTGCGATGCTTCGCACCTCGCAGCGCGCACCGAGCCCAATGCTAAAGCTTGTTGTTATATTCCGGGTCGCCCGGAAATTTGATTGCACAGTTTTTGTCAGGCGAACCACTCGATTATTTTGCCTAATACTCCGATGACTGTCATTCCGCAAAAGCCGAGTGCCCATATGCCCGAAAAAATGACCAGTCAAAATGCCTGCTCAAACGGGTTCATATTCAACGGATTCATTTTCGTTTCCTCCAAATTATTTTTTCATGTATCGCACGATTGATTTTTGTTCCGCCAAAAGTTTCTTAGCCCATCGGAATCACGTCCTTTACTTTAAAATTGCACATATAAAAAATTTTCTCTAACCTGCTTTTGTTTTTATGTATTTATCTCCCGCTCCGTAATGTCGCACAGCGGGCAGAGGTATGTCCTCTGCCGCTGCGCTTACATAGGAGTAGAGAGGTGGTTGTCATTTTCAAGCCGCGAATATGCGGAACAGGCGGCAATATATTTTGCCATACGCTCGCCTTTTCGGGATAAATTATAATGCAAAACTGCGTTCTATGTAGCCGCCGATGCAAAAGTATAGATAAAACATGCGAAAAAAGAGATTTTTTGTTATCAACTATCCTACATATATAGTCTGCGAAAATGAAAAAGGTTACACTTTTTTCAAAAAATTTTTTCAATTTTTGGGCGGGTATTGTATTTACTGAATTAAACAAAAAACTCCGCCCGGAGAACCGGACGGAGCTTTTGATTTAGATTTATGCGTTGTGCTTCTTGATAGCTGCCTGTGCTGCAAGCGACACATAGCGCCAACTATTTCATATCCACACGCTCACATTCAAATCCACCCACTTATAGACTCTCCTGCGGGTCGAAAAGCTGTAGATATACTTCTTCGCATCGTCGATGGTCAGTGTAAAGGAACCGATTTTGATATGGTTGTCAGGGTCAAATTCGCCTTTCTCCTTGCTTCCGGTTCTCAGATACCAGCGAAACTCATCCTTCGACACCCAAATGCGCTCAACAAACGCCTCAACAATGCTTTCGGGGATAACCGAGTAGTCAAATCCGGTGTACTCCTTCAAACGCTCCCGCAGTTCCAAGAGTTTGACGGAGTAGTCCTCGTTGCTTGTCGGCTCCTTCTCAGGCTGCAAGCCTTTGATTTCTTCCGTGAGCCTGGCAACACGATCCTCGATCTCCTGCTTCTTTGAGCGAAACATTTCCTTATCAATGTCACCCTCGGCTCTCATCTCAATCAGGTTTGTCCGCTTATTCATTAGCTTCTCGATTTCGCCTTGCTTGCGCTGGATAACATCTGTATTGTCCGGCAGTTCTTCCTGATCGGCAATGTGCTTTTCGAGCATCGCATAGGACAAATCTATCACTTTGTCTGCGTTTTCGATGTAGCGGTCAAATACCTGCTCCGCCATCATTTCCAGCTTCCAGCCCTGAATATAAGGCGATTCACACGAATGCTCAATGGAGATGCCTTTGTTCAGGCGCTTGGCAACGCTCCCACGGTTTACCGATGTGTAGCACTGGTAATCAACGCCGTCTGTCCGCCCATCACGGGAATGAAACCGCAAGTTAAACTTGTTTCCGCACTGACAAATCATCAAGCGTCCGAAAGCAGTGGTATGCTGCATTCTTCCTACTCTGCGTTTTCCTTTGTTATGGTTTTTCATGACCCCCGACTTGGCATCCATCAGTTTCTGAACCTGCTCATACTCCTCGACGGTTACGATCGGTTCGTGCGTACCTTGAACCTGAACATACTCCAAATCACCGTAATTCTTTATTTTCTTCTGCTTCAGGAAATCAGGAGTATATTCCTTGTGGTAGGTTATAATACCGCAGTAAAAGGAATTGCGAAGCATTTTCGCAATGTACGATGAAAACCACCGCTCCTTTCCCATTGCTGTCAGCCGTCCAGCTTTCTCAAGTTCATATTGGATGGCTGTTACCCCCATTCCACTCAGGTACATATCGTAGATCATTCGCACCGTCTGTGCCTGTTCGGGGTTGATGACCATCTCTTTACCGACGCGGTCGTATCCGAGGATATTCCCGTTACCGTAAAAGACACCGTTCTGCATAGAGGTTTGTTGTCCGGCTTTTACACGGATGGATGTCTTGCGGCTCTCATCCTGTGCAAGCGTTGCCATTATCGTCAGCCGCAGTTCACCGTCGCCGTCAAAGGTCTTGATGTTATCGTTGATGAAAAAGACCTCAACGCCGTACTCCTTCAACAGGCGTGTATATTGAAGCGTATCCACTGTGTTTCGGGCAAAGCGAGATACCTCACGGGTGATAATCATATTGAATTTCCGCTGCCGGGCATCCTCTATCATCTGCATAAAACGCGGACGTTTTTCAGCAGATGTTCCCGTTATACCCTCATCAATATACTGTGCTGTTAAAGTCCAATCAGGCCGCGCTTCCAATATAGGTTTATACCAATCTATTTGATTTTCCAAAGCAGATAGCTGTGCTTCGTGTTCAGTCGATACACGCGCATATATAGCTACATCTCGTTTTTGAAAATCAGAATTCAGTCCATACATTACTTGTTCTTACCTTTCTTCTTTTCTTTTTTGTAACAAGTGAAATCGGAAATGCAAACGTTATCCTTGTATTCTTGAAGGATGTTTCTAAACACATAGCCGGAGATTTCACCATCAAGATAAAGTTGCTCAATGAGTTTCAGTGCACCGAAAATATTGCTTTCTTTATCTGCTTTAATCATATCCGTTTTCAGGCACCTCCTCAACGATGCGATTTTTTAAATCGCACACTTGACTTTCTCCAAATGGAATAATCTAGTCCATATCGCTGGTGGCAAATATCACACATATGCAATTCGTCCTGAAAGATCTCTGCCCTTTCAATCCAATATGTTGGATCGTCGTAATAAACACTTGCGCATCGGCGGCATAAGCAAAGCTCGATATATGGAAAGCGATTCTTAAAATCATTCATTTATAAAGCCCTCCTTGCTTTGCGACAGAAGCAGTAATCCGCTTGTTTATGCGAAGAAATCTTTTGTTGATTGCATCCTTACTGGTGTGAAAAAATTCTGCAATTTCTACCTGGCTATATCCATCGATATATAACAGCGTCAACAATTCTTTTTGCTGTACCGCAAGTTTGGAAATTGCGAGATACAGCACGCTGTTTTCTATTTCTTCAATCCACTCAAATCGACTGCACTCACTCATATCCATAGAACAAGTCGTCGAAGTTACAAACTTCTTATATAGGCCGTTTCTGCTTTCATCATTTTCCAATGAATCAATAGATTGGGTATGAATTGAAAAAATACGATTATCTCGATACTCTCTCAAATCTGATGCATATATTTCTTGTATCTGCTCATCGGTCATCCCAAGATCTTTAAACCTTTTTGCCTGTCCAACCTGTTTTCGTTCAAACTTTTTTCTTTCATATCCGTCATTCCAGCTCATAATGATCTCCTTTGATTTAAAAAATTTTTAAAATAAATAAAATTTTCAAATCACGGATATTGAGCTATATAACAAAGCCAGCTGTATAGCACTTCAGAGATTCCCTTCTAATTTCTTAGCCGGAAGCTCCTATTCAGTTTTCCTGTCCAAATAAAACAAGCCACCGGCAAAACAGACTTAGCCTGTGGCTATCTGTTTTGTCGGTGGCCTCTCATCTCTGTTTGCACAAGCTTGGTTTAACCAACCGAAACAATCAACGCATATGACCTGATAAGGATTTAAGGTGGCCCTGTTTCAGCCTGACCTTACCGTCGTTATGCTGTATTCAGTTTTCAATTTTTCTATCCGTCAGGTGCATATATATCTATAGTATCGTGACGCCTACTCTTTTGCACTCGGACAAACTTAATCATGCATTTGCTACACTCGTATTTGATTTTTCCGTCTGTGTTTTTGTACCCATAGTTTATCTTACCGCAGTTTGGGCAAAATATAGGGTATGGTTTCCACCGCTCGTCCATTGTATAATCACCTCGCTATATTTAATAACAAGCTAAAATATTTATCAACGTGCATGGCAACTTCCAACATTGTGACTCTATTATATCCGAACAAATGTTCGTGCGCAAGGGTTTTATTATTACAAAAATGAGTTGGGCGTTTTTGCGCCCAACTCATTTTCAAGTACGATTTTCATAGCCTGTACAACCACGACTATCGCCCTACTGTTACAGCTCTGCCTTCCAATGCGTTCCTAAGCATTTCGCGATATTTTACTACAACCGGTTCAGGTTCTATAATTTTTATATCTCCATTGAATTGAAAAACCCACGCAAAAAACGTTTGACTTACAGACACCTCTGCAACGGCCTCAAAGTGTTCGCAATCCACTGGTGATGTTTTCACCTCATCTCCAAACCTATCTATGACATAATTCATCATATCGTTCTTACAAAACAGCGTAACCGTTTCTTTTTGACCATCATACATATCGAATACCTGTCTGGTGAAGTCAGCCAAGTTGAAGTCCCTAGGTCTTTCTACCGCATCATCAGATAGAATGTCTACCTCTTTCATCCGGTCAACTCGAAATGATACGATTTTATTATGCTTGTCGCTATACCCAACAACATAATAATGATCTTCATTCCAAACCAAATAGTAGGGTGAAAAAATGTAACGCTCTCCGGCGTTCTTAGGAACTTCTTTGCGATACTGATCATAATGGAAATACTTAAACGTAATCTTTTTGCAACGATTAATAGCGGTGTTTATGTTATCAACCAAATAGTAGATTTGTTCATTTATCGGCTTTACACGCTCCGAAATGTACAAATTCCGTTTTAGCTCCATCGACCGATACCTACTGCTCATTTGTGAGAGCTTTTCAACAAGTTCAGTGCTTTTCTTTACAGTAATGAACTTAGATGACTCCACTGCATCAATCAATAACTTCAGCTCAGGCAATGTGAACAAGTGGCTGCTTAAAGAATATCGCATTTCACGACTGCGTTCTTCTTCAACATCAATACCTATGTCACGAAGTTTTTCAATATCTCCGGGTATCGTCTTTCTATCACAAACAATACCATTATCTTTTAAGTATGCAAGAATCTCCGCCGTCGTAACATAATGTTCTGCATCAGTACTCTGCCATAAGCATTGCAAAACATATAACAGCCTGCTTTTTGCAGCTTTATTCATTTTACTCATCCCACCTTATTGTTTTAATGTCATTTCTTTTAAACGGCTAACAATATAGCTGCTTTCATTTATATAACGATTCCCTACTAACGCTACTTGCCTATTAATTTGTAATATAAGCATATCACAATTATAACGCCTTTACAAGCTGATCCAATATGCTTACTGCTGTTCTTTCACGTGTTCTACACACTCAAGTAGTGCTCGTTAACCTCTGATTTAATTGTAAATGTGCGATTAACGCAGATAGTTATGAGAATAATACCCAATCAATTGCAATCAATTATTATAATCAGATGCTCTATCTGCATATATTTAAAAGGTTAATATGCAGATAATTTGAATAATGGCTTGTTTTCTGCACATAATATGCTATAATTATGTGCAGAAAGGCTGGTGCTGTATGAGAAAATTCGATTACTCCTTTTTGAATAACGGTTTGCTGCCTGCAAACCTTGTGAACCTCACTTCCAATATTGCGGCGCTCAAAACGATGGCAGGCGTGCGAAAGGACGAATACCCGCAGATTTTTACGGAGCTGGAAGCTGTCGCAAAGGTGCAGTCCATCAAAAGCTCCAACGCCATCGAGGGCATTGTGACCAGCGACGAGCGTATCGCCGCCATTGTCAATCAGAACAGTGCCCCGCTGAACCACAACGAGGCGGAGATCGCCGGGTACCGTGATGCGTTGAATGAGATCCACTTTGGCTATGAGCATATTGATTTTCGGCAGAGCGACATTTTGCGGCTGCACGAAATGATGATGAGCTTTGCTGGCTATGAGTACGGCGGGCAGTACAAGACGGACGACAATGTGATTTTGGAAATTGACGCTGACGGAAACCGTCGTGTCCGTTTCCGTCCCACGCCTGCAAGCGAAACGCCGAAAGCAATGGAGCAGTTGGAGCTTGCCTATCTGGATGCACGGAGCGATGCGAACATCAATCAGCTTCTTTTGATCCCCTGTGTGATTTTGGACTTCCTCTGCATCCACCCGTTCCGGGACGGAAACGGCAGAATGTCCCGCTTGCTCTCACTGCTGTTGCTATACAAAAATGGCTTTGATGCCGGTAAATATGTGTCCTTTGAGGAGCAGATCAACAACTACAAGGCGTATTATTATGAAGCCCTGCGGCAGTCCTCGGCAGGATGGGAAACGAATGAAAACTCCTATTTCCCCTTTATCGAGAATTTCCTCTACATGCTTTATATGTGCTATAAGGAACTGGACAAGCGGTTTGCGGTGGTACATGGCAGGAAGATCACGAAGAAGGCCCGTGTGGAGGCGACCGTCCTGAACAGCCTGACGCCACTATCCAAAGCGGAGATTTGCAAAATCCTCCCCGATGTCAGCCCCACGACCGTTGAAGCCGTCCTCGGTGCGATGGTCAAGACCGGTTCGGTAAAGCGGATCGGCGCCGGACGGGCGACGCGGTATATTAAGGCGTAGTTTCAAATTTGAGGTTTAGGAGATTTACAAAATGGAGATTAAAAGATTGTTGGAAAGCGAATATATAATTATCCCCGACACCAATGTACTTTTGAATTTATATCGATATTCTCCGGAGTTTTCTGAATTTGGATTACAATGCTTGCAGGAAGTAATCGATAGCATATACTTACCAGCCACTGTGCGAATAGAATTTGGAAAACATTGCCGAGCAGCTTTTTCCGATATGGAAAAACGCATAAATAACGCTGGGAAAAACACCGAGCAACAAGTTGCGGCGGCAAGGAATAAAATACTGTCCTCCTGCGAACCACTTGAACGGCTTCACTTCCCTGAGGTTAATGTTTTTCGGAGCGAATTAGAATCTCTATTAAATCGACTTGCCCAAACCGCAAATGAATTCTTTGAGGAACGAAGAGGACTTGAACTAAGTTCTCATTACTGGGGCGGGTCCGATAAAGTTGTTGAGCTAGTCAAGGGCATTGAATCATACAATCATGTATTTCCTGCGCCTTCACAAGAAGACATCTTCACATGGTGCGAAGAGGGTCAAGAACGATATAAAAAGGAAATTCCACCGGGGTTCAAAGATGCAAAAAGCAAAGACGGTGTTCGCAAATATGGCGATTTAATCATATGGAAAGAACTGTTGAACTTTGCGCGCACGCAATCAAAAGATATTGTTTTTATTACCGATGATGTCAAAGCAGATTGGTGGGAATCGGAAAATGAGAAACGGATTTTTCATCATAAGCTGGTAGCTGAATTTGAAAAAACTGGACGGACTATTATAGCTTGCGAATCTCAAGATTTTTACACCGCTGTTTCTGATGATTACGGTATTGAAAAAACTGATGCCGTAGAACTTGCATTGAACATGACCGATTCCGACTATTGTGATAATATTAAAGATGAAGTTTTTGAAAGTATATCAGATTATTTGTCATATAATGGAACGGATTATATAGATACCGAAAATGCGCATATTGGCACAGAAGGTATAGACGAGTTTGAAGTAGTATCTTGGGATTTTATATCGTCAGAACGCATACGCAGGGACGATGACACTGTAAAATATCACTTCAAATACAATGTGGAATTGCGTGGAACATCCTATGATTATTGGGGAAGAGATGATGATACTAAAGAAGTAATACTCTCTTATGGAACAAACCATTTGTTTTCCGGCAGTATAACCGTTGAAATAGAGAGAGAGGCCAATATTTTCATTGATTTTGAAGATTCAAACAGTTTTGATGCAGCAAGAATTGTTGCAGGAAAATTGCAAGAAATGTCCTATGAGGAAAACTTCAGTGATCCAGAGTTTGAGAGATATGGAAAATACGGAAATTGTCCCGATTGTGGTACGCCACTGGATGACAATAATGTTGACGGAAATGGATTTTGTATAAATTGTGCTCCTAATCATTGAGAGATACGCTTGTATAATCTGCTCAATTATTCTACATAGCCGAGAGGTTTTCATTTTGAAAGCCCCTCGGCTATTTTTATGTCAGAACGGAGGTGAAACATATACCATATATCCCTTCGGAGGTAGTGGCGCAGGCCCGTGAGATGGATCTGCTGACCTATCTGCGGACTTATGAACCGCAGGAGATGGTGCATTTTGGGGGCGGCACTTACTGCACCCGTGAGCACGACAGCCTGGAAATCTCCAATGGCAAATGGTGCTGGCTTTCCCGTGGGATCGGCGGCTATTCTGTGCTGAACTATCTCATTAAGGTCAAAAAATGCCATTTACGCAGGTGGTCGAAACCATTATGAGAAATCTGTCAGCGACGCCGCCCGCCTTTTCCCCAGCTCCGAAAGTGTCAAAAGAAAAGGTGCTGCTTCTGCCGCAGACCAACCACAGCGCCACCCACGCCGTCGAATATCTGTGCCGCAGAGAAATCGACGACGAGCTGATCGATTTCTGCATCAAGACCGGTCGGCTCTATGAGAACTCCACTTATCACAAAAAAGATAAACATATGCTAACATTGCGACATATTGGATATGGTATACCAAATGTTGATAAAACGATACATAATAACGAATATCGTATAACAATAGTTACATATATTATATAAGAACGGAAAATCACAGTAAACAACAATTGACAAATAAACCAACCCCCAAGAAGCTAGATGCTTTTTGGGGGTTAGTCCTTAGCCGTTTTCGTTCATTTTAGGCTATCTGCTATTCAGTATACGCTGTTTCTGCTGTCTAATGCGGCTGTGAGATATCTGTGATTGTTCTGTTGACACTAATAGCATAACTCTATTTCGTTTTGCCTCTATCTTTATGTTCACGGCACATTTCCGAGACGTTCAACAGAAGCATGATTCAGGTACCCAATTAAATTTCGATGGAATGATGCTTTTCAAATACGATGTCAAACACACAAGGAATTACACAGGAACACCATTGGAATATAACTTTCACTCTGCTTTGCCAACGCATGGGTCTGTTCCGCTTTTCTGCAGTTTTACACAATACCATTTAAGAAAAATTACTCGTTCCAACCAAATGGCTACTGTCATCGCCGCGACAGCCGGAATAATTACAATAATAATATGAAAAAGTGTTTCCCAAAGCCAAAACAAGGGGTCTTGAGTTTTATAATAACTCAAAAAAATTTTCGCAAAGGCATCATGAAAATCACCTCTAAACATAACAACGGACCCCACAACCAGCCAACGTATAAATAATTGTATGAGACAACTTCTTTTTCTCATTTTTTCATAGTTGTCTATTTTTATTTTCTTCCCGCACTTCGAGCATTGATATTCCTTTTTAAGTGCAACATCTTTATAAATCGTTTTCAGAAGACCCTTATCATAAAATTCCCTATAGCTAGGATATATTTTATGGTTCACCATACACTTAACTTTTTTCATACCACATCCCCTTAAATGAAGAGTACCCGCAGTTTTCTTTTCCTAAATAGACCAAAGCTAGGTAATCATGATTAATATAAGCGTGCCGCCGATCCTCTTCTATAAACCTAAACTCAAAAAACACATATCTACCCGGGCTTACTTTGTCGAAAAGGCCATCTGGGAATAGTAAATCATCCAAAAGCATTGCTAAAGCGGCCCCTGCCATAATAGGAATAACGGCTTCTGGAATCAGCACGCCAAATATATATATCACACCGTCAACAAAAACGTTTTCTCCAAATTGACCCAGCCGTTCTACGATTTTACTTTTCACCGGAGTCAAATAAAATTCATAATAATACCAATCAAAATCCACTATATTAGCATCTTGTGGTGGAAGTGGCAAATAATTGGTCTTTCTAAACTTCTCGTATAGTTTTGAAAACATTACTAAGCCAACAAGATCGTTCACCACATCAAGTGCATCTTTACCATCAGGATCATATCTGACAACAGGGTTATTGTCAGCATAACAGAACAAATTCTGACCTTGCACGCCTTTGTCTAAAGAAAGCTGCTCGTCTTCATTAATAAATCTCTTAACCGCCGGATCATAATACCTGCTCTGGAGATAATACAATCCCGTTTCAGAGTCATAATAATACCCACGATAGCGAAGAGGATTGACATTGGCGATGTGAGTCGAATCTGTAATCGCCGCACCATTGGCATCGGTAACAGAAATTACATTGCCCCAAGCGTCATAGTTGTAGTTGGCAACAACTGCACCTGCACCGTCGTAAATGCGAATAACATCTCCACGCCAGTTGCAGACAAAGTAGTAGTCGGTTGTAGTGCTGCCGTTCTTGTAGCGAACACCGGATGGGTTGCCGTCGGCATCATAGAAGAACCACAGCTCTGTCGTACCGAACTTCTCATACTGCAAGGTGTTTCCGACATAGTAGTACTCATGCTTAACACCGTTGACGGTTTTGGATGTTCTCAGCCCGTCCACATCGTAGGTGTAGTTTGCAGTTGCTCCGTTACCGCTGAGCGTCGCCAGCTGTCTGCCGTTCTGCCAAGTGAGAGTGTACCCTCTGTAAGACAGCGGATTGCCTATCTCATCATATGTGATAGCCTGACCGTCATAGGAGGTCAGCTTGTCCCTCCAGTTGGTGTCGTCATAACCGTAATTTACAGTCTTAGTAGCCGTGATACCGTCAAGGCTGCCCCATGTCAGAGGATAAGTTGTGACAGACAGAATGTTTCCGCCGTTGTCATAAGTATACACTTCCGTGCAGTTTTTGACAAGGTCATCTGCACGAACCAGCTGATTCAATTCGTCATAAGCGAACTGCTGCTGTTTGGTATATGCCGTCTCTGCGGTCTTGTGGCGGCGCGAAATCTCAGTAATATTTCCGTTGGCGTCATAGGTGTAACCATAGATATATTCGCTGATATGTTCCCAGCCAATCTTCGTGGTGCGCGAATTGTTTCCGCGGTCTGACATCCAATAAACATACTGATGGTCTATCGGCGTAGTGGTATTGATAACTGTTCTGTTGCGGCGAAGGATGGAATCATAAGAATATGTCGCAGTCTTGCCCGAGGGATAAGTATACTTCGATGCAAGATTGTCCTTTCCGTAATCAAATTTTTCGGTCATGCTCACTCCACCCGCAGATGAAGTGAACTTTGACACGTTGTTATTCATGTCATATCCGTACTCGGCGTCATAGATGCGCTTTTTGCTGCCGTTGAGTACGCTCTGTCGAACAAGTCTGCCTGTTGAATCATAAGTATACATGAAACGTCGATTATTTACAAGGTCTTCATGGGAATACATGTTGCCCGTCGAATCATAGTTCCATGTAAAGTTCTTCGTGCCGTTCTGCGATATCGAAGTCATGTTGCCGTATTCGTCATATGCGTAATCAACATAATCTCCGTTACCGTATGTTACTCGCTTGAGCTCTCCGCTGTTATTCGCTCCATAGGTGTTTGTGCAGAGTACCTGCGAGCCGACTTTCGTCTGTGTAACATTGCCGAAGTTGTCATAGACAAACGAGTAATTGAAACCGTTATGGGATATCGTATTCAGGCGATACTTGTTGTAGGTATAGTTGTTCTGTATAGTCTGACCGTTTGAAAGTGTCTGAGAAACAGATGTCACGGCGTCGGTATTGGCATCGTAAGTGTAGTTGGTTACATTGCCCTTTTTGTCCGTGTAAGAAGTGAGCGTACCCTTGGAATTATCATAAACATACGATTCGGTTCGCCCGTCCTGGTCGGTAGTAGCTGACACGAACGCTCCATTGGATGTATACGACGCACCTGTTTCAATATACACTGTCTCGCTGCCCTTAACGGTAAGAGCGGTGGGATTGCCGTTGTTATCATAAGTATAGCAGTACTTAGTTCCGGACTGACTCGTCGCCTGAGTCATATTGTGCCTTGAATCATAAGTATATGTATAACTATACCCTTTGGCATCAACCGACTTCGTAAGATTGTTATTGGTATACTCCATCGAGGATTTCTGCTGAGCGTTTGCCTTGACGGAGATCATATTGCCGTCATTGTCATATGTATATGACGGTGCTTCATCGCGTACAAGCTGAATATTATCGAACCAAGTATTGTTCGACTGCCTGTAGTTTATCATATATATTCGCAGCGTTGTCGGTGTTTTGGATGCCGTCGGATTTGCATCATCCCTTAGGGTAAAGGCACCCATAACATACTGCCAACCCATAACGGAGCTGTTATATTTAAACCACTTCAGGCAACTCGTTCCATCACTATACACAATCTTTGCGGCAAGACTGACCTTGTTGTTCTCATTGCTTCCGCCAACCGGATTTGCATAGACCCAGCCGCTAAGAATATATGTATCATCAAGATTTTGTGCGGTAGCTCCGCCAAAATACAGTTCCTGATTCATTTCCTTAGGAACCGTTGCAATGCTGCCGAATCGGAATGCATGTCCGGAATCCTTCGAATGAGCATTATCAACGGAATCGGTAGCATCGGTAAGATATCCGTTCCAATCTTCAGGAAGATATGCACCGTTTGATGCCTTTGAATAGCGTTCAAACGAAGAGTTATTTATCATATTGAACGGGCCTGCGCTTGCACCTTCTTCAAGCTGCATTCCGTCAAACCATGCCTTACCGGTAGCGTCACGAACCATTATGTTACATCTAACGCTTGTAGCATTGGAGGGAACAGAGAATGAAACCGTGAGTCTCTGCCAACCATTATTGATGTTTGGGTCAGTTGTTCCTATCAGTGCTTCGGAAACAGTGTCGACCGTACTACCGTCAGGAAGCCAATATGTTGCAAGTAGCTGCGCACCATACGGAACATTTGCGTCTCTCGGGACTATATTCTCCGTCTTGACCCAAGCTGAGAATGTATATGTTGTTCCAGCCTTGAATTGTCCCGAGTTCAATGTCTGATAGGCTCTTGCTCCGGCTCTGTCAGAAAATGTCTTACTGTTAATGTAGTAGCTCCATCGACCATAGAGCTGTTGAAGTCCTGTAACAAAGCTATCATAATCAGCGGTACCGTTCCACTGAGCTTTAGTCCATGAACTGCCAGTATCAGCACTACCGTCACGAAGATAGTTCCTGACATACTGACCGCCAGACATCGACTTGCTCAAGCGGTTAAGCTGCTTTATATTGCTTGCATTGCTGTTCGGATTCGAAGCAGTGTATTCCGCGGCAGAAGCTGCAAGTGTTTTGCCATAGCAAGTGGCTTCTGAGCATACCGTTCTGCCGGCTTTGTCGAACTTCACCGTCGTATAGATATCATCGTTGTTGCCAAATACACCATCCTTGCCCGAAGAACGTATAACGGTCTGTCCATATTGTGAGTAATCGAAAGTAATTGTCTGACCAGTCGAACCATTGGCGCTCTCAACAACTTTCGAAACTCGTTTACCGTTCTTCAAAGGTGTATATGTAAACTGAAGCTTATACCCATCGGGAGATGTGACAGAAGTCATTGCCCTGTCGCTGTCATATGTAAAGGTCGTTGTTTCACCGTCGGGATATGTTATGCTGAGCAGCAAACCGGAACTCCAGTTATATCTCGTCACTCTTCCCGCGCTATCGGTTATGCTCTGAACTGCGAGATTATCAGTGGTCGGAGAAATAGTTAAAGCATGATCCGCCCCATCAGTCACCTTCCAGATTTTGGGATCAGTTGACGATGCATAGTAGTTCGCTATCTGATTACTGTTGCTGTCAAGAGAACGTGCAAATGCTCCCGCAACATTGAACCACATCACATTTCCTTTATCATCGGATATTTTGTAGTAATTATTGTTATTTGTCTTCGGAACAGTAAGGGTCAACCCCATACCGTCCTCATCTATCATTGTACCATCGCTCTTTTTGTAGAAGTAGTGCTCAGTTCCGTCACCATCAATATATACATATGGGTATGTTGCCTGTGCAGATGTTGACAGACCGAATTTTGATGACGGAAGAAGCTGCTGCTGACAGCTAAGCATCCAACCATGACCTCTGTATGGCATAACGGTACCAAAGCCCTCTCCTGCCATGTAGTTGTTAAAAACATGGTAAATAGATGCCGGAGCGCGACTGCCAGGTGTTGTTGTATCACCGTGAGTAAATACAAGGTTGCCGGAGAATTCGCAGATAGAAGCAGTACCGGCTCTTCCGGCGCTGATATCTGTATAGCTCCAATACGACTCAAGTCCCTTGTTTGATCTGAATGTTATGGAAAGTATCGGATATCCGGCCGTGCTCTGCGAGTATTTCTCTCCATAAAGCCAAAGATAATTACATGACAAATTGTATGTTGAACCGTTTTCTATTGATGATCTAAACAGGAATCCATAATTGGGGAACGAAGTGTTTTCATACCACCGTTTTACGATAGAGGTGACATTCCATTTACGAGTCTCTTGCTGAGTACCGCCGGCTTTGAGAATTTCAAAATCTGCTGTTGTTGATTCAAAGCTCGGTTTTGTGTTCCATGTTACGGTTTTCTTATTCCAACTACTTGTTACCGCATGTACTTCTATTGCAGCATCCGGAGTTGTATTTGAATATGCGTCGCACTTTATCTGTGCAGCATAAAGCTGTGCATCGATAACAACATCTCCGCGGTTTAAAGACGGCAAGTCAAAGCGAAGCAGTCCCTGACACTTTCCTATGCCCGACGACTCTTTACCAACCATTATCATCGGACCATGCCAGTAATTTGTAGTCGGCTTTCCGGAAGCAACATAAACCGAATCCATCGCTGTGTTTGACTGCTCTGTCTGTATTGCGGGGTCAATCGTAACAGGGAATGTCCTGTCGCTGCTATTTATCCATTCGGCATCCGCAGTTACAGTAATCTCATACTTCTTTTTATTTTTTGAACTGATACTGTAACTCACACTGTCTGAATACTCATAGTTTGCATCAAGCATAAACGGCTTGGGAAGGACAAACACAGTTTTTCCCGTGTTGACATCTTTTGCGTATATACAGCCGTCATCTTCCAATGTGAGCGTAAGATCTTTCACATCAATTCCAAAGCTATACTGATAGTTGCTCTGCGCAGACTTTATTACAATATTTTCCTTGACTCCCGATCCATTAACTATGTACTCTATATTTGTATCGGGAAGAATGTTTTCATAGTATATCTTTTGACTGGCCTTGCTAGCGGCGGTTAAATCCTCGATTTTAGCTTTCTTCTCCTGCTTCATTGACGAGTTATTCTTCTTCGTTTTGTTAAGCAAAGAAAGGCTGACCGAGTAATCGCCCATTTTTATGCTGACAAGTTTTTTCTGGTTTGAATTCTTTGCAAACTTCACCCTAAACTTATTGCTTTTGGTTGCATATCCGTTAAAGTTTGAAATCTCATCATTCTCATCGTCCGATGTTTCAAGTGTATTATCTATCTCCTGCCACTTACCAGCACTATCTTGATAAAGAACAGGATCTTTGTACACAGCAGCCTTTATTGTTCCATCGCTCATCTTAAAATACTTGGTGTTGCTGCTGTCGCGACGATCTACATCTTCTCCTATTACTATTGGGTCTTCCTCTTCCTGAGATACTTCAGTAGAATACCCACTTTCCTCAAACTTTTCACTTTCTGTTCCAATTGTTTCGGCAAAAGTTGACATTGGGGCAACTTGAACAACCACAAGTATTGACAAAATTATGGCTATCAGTTTTGTTATGACTTTTGTCTTTTTCATTACCAAATCTCCTCTCTTTTTACAGCATTCACTACATCACACTTACTATTAACCCTACGCTGTCACCCCATTTCCAAATGGTTTTATATCGTCTCTTCTAACTGATAAAATCTATCAGTTCAATACATTTTTATAGTGTATTAAAACCGCCTTTGGTTACAAAAAAATATGCACAAACTATCATTCGACAAGTTGTGCACATTTCACATTTTATTTTTGTCCCCTATGTCATAAATTGATACGGCAATTTGGGCAATATATTTAAGTACAATTATGCATTTGCACATGTCCTTTTTGAACACCTTCATCAACATTATTTTTGCACATTTATTGCTCATTTCCACAATTTATAGTATAATAAATCCATACGATTGTCTTAGCCTTCAATATCGGCAAATTCATCGCGTCAAGGCAGGCATTCGTTTCCGGCATTGATGTTCAACCGAAGTATCGTTGTACCGGAATAATTACGTAGGGGATGATTTTAATTGGTTATCGGAGAGAAAGATGAAATTACAGAGGAATGCAAGCAGCTTTGGAATCTTTATAAAGAGTACATAATAAGCTTTTGCAAATTCAAGCTAAAAGACACACCTGACTATGTTGAAGACTGTGTTCAAGATGTGTTTATGGCATTACTTGAAGCCAGGCGATCCGGAACAGAAATAAAGAGCCCCAAGGCGTGGCTTACTACTGTTGCAAACAATAAAATAAAAATGGAATACAAAAACAGAAAAAGAGAATCCGAACATATAAATAAAATAATACATTATAAAACCACTGTGGAAATTTTCACTCTTGATATGCACGATTTTTCAGAAATTTCCGATGAGCTTATTTCCGAGATGAAAGACAGCATATTAAATCAACTCAAATTTGATGAGCAATCTATAATTATTGACTTCTATGTAAAGCACATGAAAGTAAAAGATATCGCTGCCAAACACGGGCTTTCCGAGACAAATGTCAAGCAAAAGCTTTTCAGAGCGCGAAAAAAGATAATGCATTTGTCAAATGAAGAAATTGAAAAACATAAATTTTAAAATTTTTTGTAACCTTTTTGAAATTCGTACACTATATAAACAAGGAGGAAATCAATATGACAAATAGTGAATTCATGAATATTTTGAATGACGACTCACTCGAACTCACAGTAGAAGAGCTCGAAAATATAATTGAAGAAGAACTGCAAAAGGACGACTCCGAAATGGATCCGGATCTTATAGAATACTGCCTGTACTATATCAGCAAAGCGGAGACAGAAGGCGGCAAGGAGAAAAAAGCCGACAGCGCAGGCAATGACAAAATCACAGAACCGCCTGCTGCCGACAAGCTAAAAAAGTCACGCTTCAACGGCAAGCTAAAGAACCTGCTGATAATAGCCGCTACTATCGCACTGCTGCTCGTCACCACGGGAATAGCAACCGTCGCCACTAACAAAAAAGTGAAGAACAGCGCTATCACTTTCTATGAGAATCACATACAGGTTCTTTTTGACAAGCAAAAAGAAGAAAGCGGAATACCCGGAACGGAGATTGCCGCAGAGCTCAAAAAGCACGATATTTCAGACTTGAAACTGCCGGCAATGTTTTTCTCAAGCGACTGTATTTATAGCAATATACTTGAAGATAATACCGAGAATCTTAAATCCATATCCTTGTCATACCGAACAAAAAAATTGTCCGGACAAGTGTCTGTCAGTAGGTTCTATTCAGAAGAAATCATTCCTCCGGTTGATTTTCATAATACTACAAGTTACAGCCAAGCCGAGGAAATTACGGTAAACGGTTTAACGGTTTTTGTAATAGAGCAGGGGGACCTTTGTTCCATCGCCTATCAGGATAACCTGATTCAATACATGATGTATTTAAACACTGATTTTGCAAGTGCAATTGAAATTGCCAAAACTATATCAGATACGGAGTCTTAATTATGAAAAAAATCATTTCTGTATGTCTTATGGCTGTTCTGCTCTTATTACCATTACAAATTATCGCATTAGGTGACGAACAACACGATCAGAATACTCAAGGCACAGGAGAATTTATTGTTGAGACGGCAGAGGGATTGAATAATCTGGAAAGCGACGCTAAAAGTTCAGACCTGTTCTGGTCGACATCACTTCAGTTGGCTAAGACCAATAACGGACAGCTTGCCATAACTGCAATCACCAAATGTGTAGCCGAAGTAACAAAATGCGGTTTTACATATATCAAGTTGCAGCGGCTTGTCGGCGGAAGCTGGTCCGACTACACCGAATATTGCTATTATGATTTATATAACGATTCTAACATTAAAAATATAGTAAAATACATATCGCCACCAAAAGGGTATTCATATCGTGTTATCTGTGAGCATTATGCAGAAAAGCCTTTGTTAGGAATACTTAAAAGCAAGCAAAAAATGCCTAACACTACAACGACAATAAATTTCTAAAACAGTCGGCACCACATTAAGGTTGAGCCCTTAACGTGGTGCCTTTTTGTTGGTTTGTTTCTTAAAGAGTGACCTACTAATAAAAAATAATCTCTTGGCATAGCCCTTAAAAGGCGTGTGCCAAGAGATTAATTACATTACACTATTATTACTTGTATTTCATAACGAAACAAAAGCACATCAATACACGGTTAGGGTAAATACGTTCGGCGTTACATACCACACGTTGCCAACCTTAACGCCAACATCATAATCGACCGTTCCGGACGCAAACTTTCGCCGTATAACCCAAGTCAGAGTATCACCGTTATCGATATAACTTATAACTCCTTCATTATCCGGAGTATATGTTATTGTCGCGCCATTAGCTCTACATATAAACCTTACTTTGATAACGCTCTTATCCGTCACCACAGTGATTATTGAATATGTTCCATATGGCACTCTGGGATTGTCAATAACCGCGCTCTTCAGAAGCGGGTTCTCTTCGACGGGAATCTGTTCACCGTTTTCGTCCACATGAACCGGCTGAATATCCTCAACCAAAGAGTTTTCAGCAATTTGTGCTGTAAATTGCTTGCCCGGATAGAGATTTATATTATTATAAGTCTTGTTGAATGCGCTACCCAGACCTGCAACCTCGGTTGAGAATGTCATTGTGCCGTAGTCATAAGCCTCAATATTGATGTCGACCGTTTCATAGCCAAACGGTATGAGAAACACCTTCTCGTTGTTGTCTGTAACAAGCGATACGATTCCGCTAGAATTGGCCATCTGCGGACTCACAGCATTTGCATTGCTGCTTTCAAAGGCGAGCACATTGCCATCCTCGTCTTTGAGTGTAACGCTTACCGGACATTTTGCCCAGAGAATTTTAGGCAGGAGTCCCAGTTCATCACGATTATCCGTCAATGCAAGCAGGTCATTTAGATCGATATCATCTGCTGTCTTACCGAGCTTATCAGGCAACGCCGCAAGCCAATCGTTATATGTCGACATAGCATGACCACCAGCTCCTATTGCCGCTGTACTAAGTCTTCTTAACAACAACTTATCTATTGACATTGGCATAGTAATGCGGAGATCCACCCCATGTCTTTTCCATGTGGTATTACGCCAATCAGAAAAGTCGACTGTCCTTGGTACAAATGTAACAGCATCATTATTGTTCAGGATATTATATATATTATCTCCGGTATAAACGATGCTTCCCTCTTCATTTGTATCAACAGTGTTCGGAGTTGCAAATGTGTAGCCGTAAACATCCGTACCGTCACCGTTAAGAAATCCGCAGCAATTTGCATCATTGCAAGTGCTTAAATGAGCGGCAACAAGATTGGCAACTGCCGCGCCAAGACTGTGACCAGTCACAAGAACTATCGGATTGTGAATATTATAATATGGAATATATCCCATGCATATCGCACAGCCCGCACCATTGCACCCGAGACAGCTTGCAGTGTCACCTGTACCGTGAAGCAAAGAAGTTAAAACCATATTTTTACCTGTTTCGAAGCTTTGCGAATCAGATCCCGCCTGAGAGCCCATGTTAGTTATCCAATCCTGTAAAGTTTCAGAACCTCTAACATCCACAACAACCAAAGTTCTATCCTCATTGTTATTTAATTGATTTTGCGCATTAACGGCCTCATTTAAAACATATTGGCTATTCGATCCAATATTTCTATCAAAGCCAATCCGCAATATATAAACACTACCGTTATCGACGCAATAATTATTCCTATCGCATTCTCTAAATGAGTCATTTTCGTTACCTCCAAAATATAAATCGTTGTCCTCGCAAATATCAGATACACTCAATTCAGCAGTAATATTTCTATGTGCTATTACATGTGCAACTGTATCCGACTCACCATAATTAAAAGATTGGACATTGAAGCCTTCTGATTCGAGAAGTTCGGTTGCTGTTGGAATATCGTCCTCCATAAATATTCCCGGAACCAAACCCGCTATAGGACCAGTCAAAGGATTATACGCCGCATAAGCAAGCTCCATTGCCCATTTTGAAAGCTTATGGTTATACTCCGAAGAGCTCTTCACTCTGCTTACGCCGTCCTCGCCTATGGAATTGAAATACCCGGAAACCTCATCGAACTGCGTGACTACTATGGTCTCAACAACATCTCCCGCCTGAACCGTTACCGTACCGGTTCTTGTGGTATGCGTTTCGTTCGGTGTTTCAATCGACATCGTAAAAGTTGAGTTTCCTCTTCCGCTTGTTTTATCGAGTGTTATCCATGATGAATCTGTTGATACACTCCAACTTGCATTCGACGAAACCTCAACAAGCCGTTCGTGTTCGCCGCTTTCGTCGACATCCCACCTGTCTCTGTCGAGAACAACAGCCGGTTCTGTTCCAAGCTGAGTAATCGTTATCTTGCCTATCTCCGTGCTATCAGCGGTCATTTTTACAACAACCGTTCCTGTACGCACATCGGCATAAGGATTGCTCTGGGCACGAAGTTTAAAGCCGTCATCTGTAACACTTGCAACAGAAAGCCACGGGACATCCGAAACATCAACAGTCCACGGGCTGCTGGAAACCACATTTATCAAAGAGCTTGTCGTTGCGCCTGCTCCCGGATTCCATACCTGTGTACTGACCCGAGGCGCGTCAAACGAAATGCTCATCACCGGTCGTTTTTCAATTTTCGAAGCTCTCGAAGAATAGAAATCGACCTGAGTTCTTGTAACCTCATCAGATGAGGCAATCATAATGCCCTTATTTATTCCAGTATATACCCATCTCTTAACAGCCTCTGTAAGGTCAAACGAGTAGCTGTCTAAGTCTGATGTTGCAGGAATGGAATCGATAAGTTCCGCATTATTATTGAGATAACCATTTCTTGAATTATCAAACGGCTGAGCATTCCAGCAAACAGTCGTCTCGCTCCAATCGGCAACGTCCTTGCAGTCATATACAAGAATGTCGATATCGTTATGCCCCAACGCCTTGAAATAATTCTGCTTTCGGAAAGTAAGTTCGCCGCCTGTAATAACACTTCCCGCAGGCAAATTCTCCGGCATTTCAATCTTGACATATGAGCGAACGGTATTTGTCAGGTTTCTACCCGCTCTGATTTCTTTAATAGCGCGGGGTTCATTTGCGCATATACCGTTGATAACATAAACATCCTTAAAGTTCGATTTAGGTATGCTCCAAGAGGGATCGATAACAACCGGGAATGCTCTGCCGCTCTCGCCTATCCAATCAGAATCAGCTCTAACGGTCAGCACATAACCGTCGCCATCAGCTTCAACGGACATTGAAACATCAAAGCTCTCGTTATCGTTTGCATCATACATATACGGCGCATCAAGCAAAAATACCGTTTCATCGGGGTTTTTCGGATCTATCCACTTGATAGAACCGTCGGCCTGCTCAGCCGGCATGAGTCCGCCAGAGTCAAGGTCAAACCGATATATGTACTCGCTTTGCGGCGCATAAACAACAATATTTTCTTTAAGGCTGTTTGAAGTAACGACATATTCCAGATCGGAGCGATTCAGGAAATTCTTATAAACCACCGCGCTCGTCTGGTTTTCAACTGTCATTTTTTCAGCATTAAATTTTTCTATCTTCTGTCCCTCTGTAAGAGTTCCGGAAGATGATATATCCGCAGAAGCGCTAACCTCTCCGGTCATTTTTACGGTATCGTTCATTTTAACAACTGACGGCAACTTGTCAGTGTCAACAACGGATGCCGTTGTCCGCATATTCAGGCCATTCGTATCACCTTTAATTTTAAAGCTGACAGTATAGCCTTTATTTGTCGCAGTAATGCTTCGACCACCGGTCAGGTTCTGCGGGATAGTTACATCAAACCCATTTTTTGTAGAATAAACTGCTTCACCTGATTTTGTATTGAGCGTCAAAGTGTTATCAATCTCTTCCCACTTTCCGCTTTCTTCATAATGGACAGGTGACGAGTATGTAGCTGCTATGTACGAGCCATCCTCACAGATAAAGTACTTTACGGATTCTTCTCTCATCTCTACTATTTCTTTCACTATTCGTGAAGTTGTAGAATCAGAAACATTTCCTTGCAAAGCACTCACTGGTAGTATACCGAAAAGAAGAACAATTATCAAGAACATCGAAAAGATTTTTTTACATCTTTCAAATTTGACTTTCACATGTCATCTCCTCTTCATTTTTATTAACTTTTCGCTATCGATATTAGCCGGGCGTACAACAGTGGTATGCGGGGTCGAAAAAACTGTTGTCCTCCTTTTAATCAGCATACTACTTCAAGTTGTTTTTAATCAGCTAGGCCATTGGAATCACATCCTTTTTCTAAATATAATAACAGTTGAATAACTCAAACAAATTACTCAACCCATTTTCAAAGTACTAAAATATTTCAATTCTTACCATATGTTGTGTTCGCAGGCAGAGGGCGATATTCTCGCCCCCTGTCGCTACACAATATAGGTATAGGAGGGAGGTATCATTTTCTAGGTCGCACCCAAGTTAGTCATAAACTATAAAGGGCCTGTGCAACATTCCACAAAAGGCACAGCAAGTAGATTGATTATATGTAACAGCTTATGCAACGGTGTAGAGAAAAAATCAAAAAAATTATCCTTTGGTATAACATTCTATATATATAGTGTACAAAAATGAAAAAGGTTACACTTTTTATTAAAAAAATCTGCAAAATAGCACTGATTTTTGCTTTTGATTTACAAAATCGAAATATAATTAAAAAGTTGCTTCTTCACCATGTAATCGGCAGATGAACAACTAAAAACGCATTAGTATTCAGGCACCCCATATCCGAGAATCTGATACTCTCCAATCGGTCTACGAGATGTCGTGCATTTGTCGCTTAAATTTCCCTCAATCGTGTAAACATATCCATTCTCAACTTTCCACACAATGCCCGTATGATCAGCTCGTCCATCCTGTTGACCCGATTGCCCCTGTTTACCCCAAACATAAAATATTATCATGCCGGGAAGAGGTTCAGCAGATCCGTCAAGCCACTGCCCACGATTTTTGAACCATTGAACTCCGTTAACACAGCTGGCATACTTTGGAATAATACCTGTTTCAATATATCCGCACTCATTAGCACACCAACTGACAAAGCACGCGCACCACTCAACTCGGCTGTTGAAACCATACCAAGACCAATATGGTCTACCGCCAACACTGCCCACCTGCGAGAGCGCAACCGCTACAATCTGATTATCTTCTCCGCTTGTACCGTATAAAACCGATGACCACAGAGAATTGTTTTCATCACTTAACAACTCATCCAGATATTTTCGTTGTTCCTGATTAAATCCATATTTTGATGCCATATCATATGCTGTCTTGTGCGAGACAGTAATATATAAATATGTTCTTCTTTCTGTGTTTTTTATTTGAACTATATTTCCGTTTCCGTCATCAGTTTCTGTTATAACCGTTTCAAGCTTGTCCTCTGTTCGTGATGATATGTTGTTCATATCCCAAAAAATAGTCTTCAGAAGTTTTTTCTTGGCATCATTCATCGTTACAACCTCCTGGGGATTGTCAGGATCAGTATTAACTTTAACAGAATATACCGCGAGAACCTCTTTCCAAACAGCACAGCTTCCCTTCATTTCAAGAACATCATAAGAAGACTTATCTCGTATGCTCATAAGCTTATTATCATAATCGGAATTGATCTCATGAACAACGGTCTGTATTGTTTGCCCCGTACCGGTATCTTCTCCTGCAAAGAAAATTCCAAACACCGAACCGAGGAGCAAAGCACTTAGGCAAATAACAACTATAGCAACAACTGCCACCCAACCCCCCGCTGCAATGGCAGCAACTAAACTTTTTATTGTTGATATCGTTGCCTTTACTGTTTTAACGGTTGCTTTTGTCGCAGTTTTAACGCCTTTTGCTACTGCTTTAGTAATAGTCTTTGCAATTTGTACAGTTTTTTTCGTCACCTTTGAAGAAACAGTTGCAGTTTTCCGCGTTGTTTCTGCGACTTGTTTTGTGTCATTAGCAGTTATCTTAATTTTTCTTATCGGTTTTTGAGAGGACTTTGTTATCTTTGCATCTTTAACTATTCTATTTTTTGAAGCCTTGTCAATCCTCTTTCTTGTTGACGCAGACCTCTTAATCGTCCCTCCGTCGTCACCTTTCTCTTTTTTATTGTCAGCTCTGACCGCTTGTTTTTCAACGGCCTTTTTGTCCCTCTTTTCTTCTAACTCTTTTATTCGGGTTTTCATGTTACTCTTAGTGACATCAAAACCATTTCGTCCGCTTTTATTGAGTTTATGCACTCCATCCATGGCAACTTCTTCTGCTTTTTGTTCAACTTGGTTAGTGGCATACTCCACTTCAGTGTTTTTACTTGTTCCAGCATATCGAAGCGACTCATCTCTTGTAGATAAGTATGATTGTTTTATATGCTGTCCTGCTATAAGGGCTCTGTCAATAGTTTTAACCCTGCCCTCGACAGCATTCCTTGTCTTTATATCTGCCATTAAAACACCTCCATATTCGGACACAAAGTATAATTGGCGAGTGTTATACTTCCTCGCCCGGTTTTGTAGTCATTAACTTATATAATTTTGTGTTTTTGGGGAATTTGTTGGCAAACGGGATAAGACTTGAACCTACTTTTATTAGCCCGTGTCCTGCGCCTACATTGGTTATATAAGAAAGTTGATTGTCAGAAATATTCAAGAGCTTTGCAAGCTCGATACGATCAGTAGGTGCCTGATTAAGCATAATGATAAATTCGGAGTTCGCCAACATTGTTCTTGCCGTATGGCTCTGAAGAAGATCATCCACATTCTGTGTAATACCAGTTGCATAAGCACCGTACTTGCGAACACGCTTCCAAAGAGTAAAAAGAAAGTTTGCACTATACTCGTGCTGAAACAGCAGATATATCTCATCAATAAAGATAAAAGTATTCTTGCCCTTGGCACGATTTGCTGTAATGCGGTTAAGTATAGAATCAAGAACCACTAGCATACCTATTGGCATAAGCTGCTTACCCAGGTCAAGAATATCATAGCAAATCAGACGATTATCAGTATCCACATTTGTTCTCTTGGCAAAAGTATTGAGAGAACCATTGGTAAACAATTCAATCGAAAGGGCAATTTCCTGAGCCTCGGGTTCAGGCTGTTTTATGAGTTCAGCTCTGAAATCCTGTAAGGTAGGAACTGCCCCTGTGTAGTCATTCTGTTGATAGTTTCGGTAAACAGCTGCCGTGCAGCGATCAATAATGGACTTCTGTACCGCGCCCAGATTGCTCCCGCCTATAAGCTGCTCACACAAAGACATTATGAACTCTGATTTAAGAATAACAGGATTCGCACCATCGCCATATTCTCTTGTCATATCCATTGCGTTTATGTGGGTCGGAGAAGTCGCAGAGATGTTTATGATTTCACCGCCCAGCGCCCTTACAAGAGGAGCATATTCTCGCTCCGGGTCTATGATAATAACATCTGCATCGCCTGCAAGAACCTGATTGAGGATTTCGCCCTTTGCAGTAAAAGACTTACCGCCACCGGATACACCCAGGATAAACTCATTACCGTTAAGGAGCTGCCTACGGTCAGCAACAATCATATTCTTTGAAATGACATTCTGTCCATAGTAAATTCCGTTTGTATGCTGAACATCCTGTACGCGAAACGGGATAAAGACAGCAAGGCTTTCTGTCGTGAGGGTTCGAAAAGAATCGATTTTACGAACACCAAAAGGCAGTGCCGTGTTAAGTCCGTCGAGCTGTTGAAACTTCAATATACCGAACTGACACATATGTCTTCTTGCTGTTGTAAGTAAAGCCTCTGTATCATTGTCGAGCTGTTCTTTCGTGTCAGCAGTATGAACCATTGTAAGAACTGCAAACATCATTCGCTGATCTCGAGTGGTTAGATCATCCAAGAATTCCTTCATTTCCTTGCGCTGCTGCTCAATATCGTAAGGAAGCTGTGCAGAGAAGTTGTTGTTAGCATTCTGACGACGCTGCCAATTAGTCGCATTGGTCTCTACACCGAGCAATCTATTTTCAGCTTCTCTAACAGCCTCGTCAGTGGGAACTGGAACAACATCAATAGACATCATTAAATTGCGGTTTAGATCTGTCAATTCGGCAACCATACTGTCCTTGATATATGAAGCGTATTCTTTAAGAAACAGCACTCTTCCATAGCGCTCACCAATTTTAAAGTAATCTCTTTCTATCTCCATTGAGTCAGGACATATAAAATCCTTGAAATCATGTCCCTTTTTGCGGGTTTCTTTGATATCAAAATAGAAATCCGTTTCTTCGCCTGTACGATAGAAATCGTGAAAAATACGTAACCTTTCGTCTGGTTCCAGTTCTATGCATTTGCTTCCAAGGCGGCCAAAATGAGTAATAAGTTCTGCACCGACACGAGCAAAATAGTTTCTTGCCTCTTCAACACTTTTCTTATTTACGGAAATCGTAATGTATTTTTCCTGAGTAATAGCATTTGTATCTATCGCTTTTTCCAGAAGCATACTGTTATACTCCTTTCGATACTCATCAAGGGCATCTCCTGTCAAAGGGATAAGAATGTTTTTCTCAAAATCAACACGATTTAGTCTGCGATTATTAATAGTAATCTTCGTTGTTGCACCGCTGTCAAAGCTATTAAGTAGTTCGGAATATTCGAGAAACATGGCCTCTTTGTCCTCACGACTGGCAACAGCATAATTAATATCGGTAAATTTATAAGTCTTAGAAAACTTGTCATCTCCGACCTGAAAAACACCATCATCATATATTTTTCTGATTGGTATAACATCCTGAACTCCATTAGGAATAAGGAATCGTTCCTTGTCCTGCTTAAATAAATTTTTCAAAGTTTTAATCATTTCAGTACCTCCTTCTTCTATCCTACATAAGGCTTCATCAATTCAAAATAAATATTAGTGGAATGGAAACAAAGTCTTTTTGGAATTAAAACTTCACTCTTAATCCAAGCCCACATAAACTTCTCCGCCGTCATTCCATTATATTTAACAAATCCAAGGAGAGCGAACGGAGCAGCTCCAAAAATACACATCCATGACACGGTCTCCGTTCCTACATACGGTCTCAGCAAAAAATATATTCCTACCGCTACACCGCAAGCCAATATGGAAAAAATGAACTGTCTTAAAGACAGTCCAAAGAACATTGCTTCTGTGTAATTTCTGATTTCCCTGTTAATTTTAACTTCCAAAATAACACCTCCTATGTATTCGGGAATAAAAACCGTTCTTCGTTTCAAGAAACTTTTCACTCTAAGTTTGAGTAAAATTGTCTTCTATATTAAAGCATCACAATACACTTGTCTTTAGCAAGAATAAAGGCGCAGCCGTAATATTTTTAATTTACGATACCAGTGAATATACATTATAATCCCATCATCTCCCGGATAATGCGGTCGCTCATCTTTACACTACCTACAAGAATGAGCATATTAAATATTAGCTCACCGATATAACTCCACACCTGTGTAACTGCTGCCACACTATCATCTACTACCGGTGGAGAAGAAGCAAAAAGAGAGAATATAATACATGCCAGGGCAATAGCAGCCCCCTCTAAACAAACGGCACAGTAACTTCTTATAAATGATTTGCCCACATTCTGTGATGGTTCTCCGGCAAAGGTAGACAAAGGAATTGGTGCAAGTGCTGTATACATATAAAGCTTAAAAAATCGTCCATACACGGTCATAATCAGAATAAATGACATCACCATGATAAACAGTCCACCAATAAGCGTTACTGCCCATAACGGAATAGATTCAAAGAAACTACAATTTTCAATCGCAGTTACCATTTCTGTCGGCAAAACTGTTTTCTGAGTCTCGCTAAATCCCGCCGTGCCCATAATTGTCGATATAGCTCCCTGCGCAATATCAAATAATGAAAGCATTAGCTCCATTCCATAAGTAATTGCCCCCTTTGCAAGAGCAAAACGAACAAACAACTTCATTGCATGTTCCGGCTTTTTGACATCCGTAAATGATCCGCAAGTCTTTACCACTCCGGCAACGAAGAACAAAACAAGAAGGGCAAGCCCTATAGACTGCACCGCACCATTAATGTCAACAATTACGTCCCATATCTTGCCGCCTTTAAAGCTTTGTGGAGTCATAGTAATAAGCGCCCATATTTCGGATAATTTATCATTCCATGTTTCAAGTGCATTTTCAAGATTTTGTACAATCCAATTGTCGCTCAAATAAAAGCACCTCCTTCTATAGAATCAGGAGTACATCTAAAAGATGTGCTCCTGTAGTTAAAATATCAGCTTGTTATGAGGTTCAGTATTTCTTTCGCAAAAGTGATGATAACTCCACCCGCAAGAGTAAGGAATCCGTTTGCTCGCTGAGATGGATCATGGGACTTCAGGGAAAGACCCACCTGAACAACACCAAAGCCAAGCAAAATAAGACCTACTGCACGAATTAATCCAAAAATAAATCCGGACAGATTATTAATAACCACAATCGGATCATTTGCCGCAAATGCCGTAACTGAAGCACCAAATATAAGTGTCGCAATAACGACAACCATACAATAGAGTCGGTAGCATTTTTTGATCTTACCAGATATAGAAAGTTTGGTAGTATGTTCTTTCGTTTTCTTAATGATATTCATATTAATTGCCTCCATAATTTCAAAAATTATTTCGGGCTAAAGTCCTCATCGGACAGTAGCTCATAAGTGGTTTCCAGTACCTCCGTATCCAGCAGAGTATCGGGGTCGAGGTACTGCACCTCAATGGTCGCAACATTACTTGTGACCTTGCCGTGCTGATAGACACCGCCTTTTCCGTCGGCAGTCAGGTCAACGGCGGGGTGCTTGAGAATGTCGTATTTTAAGTCCATCACGGGGAGTTCCCCTCGGATGAACAGAATGGCGTAGCGGTTATCAAGCATACGAACCTCATCCGGGGTCAGAAGCTCTCGACCGCTGATCTGATAGTTGGTGGAATAGTTTCCGCTTCGCCCGGAACTCTTTCCGTAAGTGTTCGTGTCGATGGTTTCCTTGCCCAGCAATTCGCTTACATACTTATGGGTGGACTGCTCATTGCCGCCCAAGTAGAGGAACTCATCGCAGTTGCCGACGATGGATTCCCACTGCTTTTCAAACAGTGCCTTGAGCTGTGCCAAGTTCTGAAGAATGATGGACACAAACACACCACGGGAACGCATAACGGAAAGGATCTTATCGAAGTCGTCCGGCAGGCTGACATTGGCGAACTCGTCCATCAGGAAGTGAACGGGAACTGGCAATGCTCCGCCGTGAATATGGTCAGCGGAAAAGAAAAGCTGCTGAAATAGCTGGGTATAAAGGATGCTGACCAAGAAATTGAAGCTCGAATCGTTGTCCGGGATAATAGCGAACAGTGCCACTTTCTTTTCGCCCATAGAGGCAAGGTCAAGCTCATCGGTACAGGTCAGTGCCGCCAAGCTCTCCAAGTTGAACTTTTCAAGCCTTGCGGCAAGGGTGATCTGAATGGATTTCAGGGTCTTTGCCGAACCGGTGTGGTAAGACCGATAGTATTTCAGAGCGATGTGGTCGGGTCTGTCCAACTCCAAATCGGCAAACAGACAGTCCAGCGGTGAAGGTCGTGGATCTTCCTCATTGTCGATGGCAGCCGCTTGCAGCATCTCCATAACCATTGCAAAGTTCTGCTCATCCTCCGGTGCTTCGTAGTGAAGATAGTAAACGAGAGCAGACAGCAGCATTGAAGCTGAGGTATCCCAAAAAGGGTCGTTACTTTGTGACCCCTTTGGCGTTGTGCTCTTGAACAGATTTGTAACAAGCCGTTGCACATCGTTGTCTGAATGAAGATAGACAAACGGGTTGTAGCAGTGGCTCTTTTCCATTGAAATCAGGTCGAGAACTCTGATCTTGTAGCCCTTTTTCTCCAGCAGATTTCCCACATCACGGACGATCTCGCCCTTCGGGTCAAGAATCACGAAGCTTGTGTTTGCCTGCATCAGATTCGGTTTGCAGTAAAAGCGTGTCTTACCGGCACCGGAACCGCCGCAGACAAGGGTGTTCAGATTGCGGCGGTGTTTCTTGCCGTTGAGTCCGATACGGACTGCCTGCGTCATCAGCTTGTTTTCGGACGGTGGGTTCTGCCGGTATTTCTTGTCCACGGCTTTGGCATTGCCCCATTTTGCGCTGCCGTGTTCCTCTCGGCGTCGGTAGTTCCTGCGTGTAGAGAAGTAGATGCCGATGCCCATTCCATAGCAGAGAAGCAAAACGAGGACAGTTTTTACACTGTCCTCGCAAAGCACTATATGAAACGGGTCGCTCATCGCATTCATCAAGCTCGGCAGTATCTCCGGCAAGCCACCCTTAACGGATGGTGCAATGAGAAGTCCGAGCCACACAATCGGCAGGATGCCGAGTACGGCGAGAATGATGGAGGTCTGTCTGTCGTTATCTCGATTCACGACAGGAGCAGTCCTTTCTTTCCACTACATTGAACTTTTTCTTTGGGGCATACCCGACCTTGATGATAAGATCATCCACGGCATCGGTGGATTTACCCTCACTCATCAGTTCGGTTTTGGTATCGTTCAAAGCTCGAATCACTACGCCGTGTTCATAATCGTCCAAGGCGATGTGATAGCGTTCCTCTTTCATCGCTCACACCTCATCTTTCCTGATCTTTGCTTCGGTCTGCTCGGCGACGGTAGATTTCCTCCGACACACGGGAGCCGATCTCGCTCATCGCAGAACGGGTCTTGGAAAGCTCCGCACGAATTTCCTTGGGGGACTTGCCCGCCAGCTCCTCCGGGATACGGTCAATGGCGAAGTTCTTCACCTCCACGCCGAACTTACGGCAGAGCATATAGCCGACACATACAGCGGAGAAGCCCATATCCCTGCGGCTGTATGCTTCACAGTTCATCGCAAGCTGAGCGTGACCAAGCTCCTGTGCCACGCACTGGCAGAGAGCAACGCTGTCCCCGATGTCCCGCTTGATATAAAGCGTCTGATCCTCGTTCTTATAGAACGCCCTCATATTAGGAGAAGGCAGCTCCTCCACAGTGCTCACATCAATGGGAGCCGTGTCGAGCATAATGGCAACGAGCTTTCGGGGGTCACGGTCAAGGGTAGGTGCAGCAGGCTTCTTGCCGCTGGTCTGCGCCACATCGAATACCTTCTTGACATTGTAGGCAATGCCGGTAGAGCCGTCATTCTTGGTATATTCAACAGGTTCAAGAATGGACAGGCTCTTAGCACCCTTGTTGACCTTCACGCCGTCCTCCTGCCAATCACGAAAATCCTTGAGCTGAGTTGCCTGCGGCTGCTGCTTATAAATGAGCAGAGCGTTGGCGGCAGAGTAGCGATCCATTCGTGCCTGCGTATCGAGATATGCCCTGAACTTGTCGGGGTCGCTGACGATCTCAGTAGCGGTATCGTCGATCATCTGATACACGGCATCCTTCTCCGCCTTTTTCTTGGCGGCGTATTCCTCTGGGGAGAGCTGCGGACGAGCCGAGGTCCCGGACTTCTTGGGGGTGAAATTGTTAGTCATAGCTGATTACCTCTCTTTTGATTTCTTATGCTTTTTCGGCTGGGTGTGAACCGTCTGACGGTTCGGTTCCGGAGTCTTGCTTTTCTCCTTGGAAAGCGCAGGCTCGGCACGGTCTGCTTCTTTGTCAGCTTTTGCAGCAACCTTGTAGCGCTCCAGCTTTTCTCTCACGGAAGGCTTCTTGTCTGCCTGCTTTGCTGAACCCCGGTCAATAGCCGTACCGCTGATCTCGGAGCTTCGCTCGGACGGAGGGCTTTTTTCCGTCTTTGCGACCGTAGGGTTTTCGTGGGACTGACCTTCTTTCTGCAAAGGCTTTCCCATTGCTTCTTCCACAATGATCTCTCCCTTCGTTTTCGTCGGTACTTCCTGTGCCACGGCTTCACGGTCAGCCTTGTCCTGCTCCGCCTGCGTAATAACGCCTGCCTTATCGACCTTGCCGATCTCGAAGCGTTCCACAATGCGCTGAATTTTGGAAGCGTCCTCTGCACGGGCGATAATATCCACGGGTACATCATCTCCCTTGGCGCTCTTATCTCTCAGGACACAATAGAGAACGCCATAGCGCTTTGCCTGTTTGGTGAACTGTGCCAAGTCCTTGTTCGGGATAGAAAAGACTTTCAGTTCCTTGCCGGACTTGATCATATTGGTGAGCCGTGCCTTGCCTTTGGTCTGCTGTTCCTGCTTCAGCACGGACACGAGAAGCAGGGCGACATTCTTTGCCGCCGAGCCTGTAAGTTTTGCGGCAACTTCAAAGCCTTCAAGCGAGAGCTTGACGACCTGCTCAGCCGCATCACCGCCGTTGTTCATAGTTGCGGTTCTCCTTTCGTTTTGATTTTTCTTCCTCTGCTCGGACTGCATCCACCTTTTCCTCGATAACCTTGGAACGGACGGCGATGTCCTGACAGAGCTTGACCTCCTTGCGGAGTTCCTTCAACTTCTCGGTAAGAAGCGAGATACTTGCCTTTGCCTGTGACAGCTCTGCATCTGTGATGTTCACTTTTCGTATTTCATTTCGGAGGTGCGTTCTGTCGGCAGTTAAGGTCTTGATTTGCTCCTCGACTGAGTGATGATAAGAGAATAGCTGCTCGTCTGTACCGATGTGGCGCTTGCCGAGCAGCGTGACTTGTTTGGTGAGTTCATCTATCTTCATCAGATCCTCTTTGAAAAGATAGTGAACTCGTGCGTGATTCTGTTGTCCTGCCTTGTACTTCGGCAGATAGCCGAGCCGGTAGCAGTAGTAAAGGTACAGCCCATACAGACCGCCGACTTTACCGATTTTGTCACTCCGTGTTCGGAGTCGGTACTGCTTCGATCGGTAGGTTTTCGGCTGGAATGGCTCAAAGTTGATGTTGTCACGGTTTTCGATGAGACGCTGTGTAATGCGCTCTTTGGTGTATTCCTCACCGAGCCTGTGTAACCGGATGGGGCGTTCATCGCCCTTGCCCTTGATCGTCCAATATTTCCGCTTGGGATTGGAGCCGAGGGTGTAGCCCATCTCGGACAGGTGATATTCAAGTTGCCGAAGGTTGTGACTCATTGCGATAGCTTCGTCCAAAGCGGAACGGGCGAGGTTGTAGCGTGTTGGCATACCGGCTTTGTCCTTTTGAGTCAGGTACTTTGCATCAGGATAACGCTCCGGTTCCTTGAGTGTACTGATACCGTACTTTTCGCAGATGCGGTCAGCTTCTTTATAGAACTTAAACCACGAGGTATCCCGGCAACGCTTCCCATCGACAAAGGAAACAGAGTTGATGACAAAGTGGCAGTGCAGATGCTCCGTATTTAGATGGGTCGTCACCAACACCTGATATTTCTTGCCCCAAACGGAATTTGCGAACTCCATTCCGATATGTTGGGCAAGCTCCGGTGTGATGTCAGTCTCCTTAAAGCTAAGATAACCGTGATAGGCTTGAATGCCGTCCGTCTTGTCGAACTGTTCCTTGACAGTAACAAACTGCTCACGGGCAATAGCCGGAGTGCAGTTGATCCCCTCACAGAATAATTCCTGCTCGGTTTTCTCGCCGTCTTTTACATAGTTGACGACATCACGAAGCGTCTGATAATCGGCATTGCTGTACTTGGATTTTGCCTTTGTGGTTTTCTCAGGATTGGAAGCGTAGTCGAGAACGGTCGCAAGGCGAACTGTGACCGGCCACAGCTTACTTACTGCCATTTCAGATTGCTTTCACCGGGACGGAGAAACTGGTGCTCCATATCTGCCTGAAACTTGTGCAGACGCTCCAGCTCGCTAATCAGCTTCTGTGTGTCGATAAAGCCGAGGACATTTGCCTTGACGGAGATTTGATGGATGTTATTGCCGATGGCGGAGAACTCTCGCATCGCATCATAGAAACGGTCGTCTGGCTTCTCCTTCGGCTCATAGCCACGGAGCAGCAGACGGACGAGCGCCGCTTCAGACAAGCAGGTTTTCTTGGCTTTTTTCTGCAAGTCCTGCGCTTCGTCACGGGAAAACCAAAACTGCTTCTTGATCGTTCTTTTCATAAATGGACTTCATCCTTTCTCTTGGAATGTGTGTGTCTTCTTACACGGGGTATTAGGGGTTCCCCTAACGAGGACTTTTTTCGGTGCTTTGAAAAAGCGGAGTAAAAAGGCACTGCTCGTTAAGATAATACAGAGCGTTCGGAGAACCCCCGTTCTCATTGAGATTAGCGTTCTTTGTCCGCCCTGACGGGCTTGAAAGGTACTGCCACGATCTCGTTGTTGACTCTCATAAAGCGTTCGGGGTATTTGAATTTCTTACGGTATTTCTCCGCAAGGTCAGGCGGGATGGATTGGAACCTCTCAGCTTCAAAGGGCGCATATGCAATGAAAAACTTTCCACAAATGATGTCCCGCATCTCACGGGAGTGCTCATCATAAACCGCCCGATTCGGGGTCAGCCCGTTGACCTTACCCTCCTCATTGCAGATGATGGCGACCTTATCTTCAAAAGGCATATATTCCTCAATGTCGCCGCCGACTACCTCCTGCATAGCTTCCAAGGTGTCGTCGATCTCGATCATCCTGGGGTACTTGTTCGGCTCCACAAGTAGGACGGAAATCTTTCCGCTACTTGCTTCTACCGGCTCCTTGCAGAGTGATTTGTCGAAAGAAATCGACTTGAACCCGATACTGTCTACGAAGTAGAAACCGGGATTCAGGGTATCGCTTTCCCTGATTTCAACTACATCCGACACGGAAAGAGAGCGTCCCTTGTAGTCGGCAGGATGGTCAACATTGAACTTCTGATAGATATTTTCGAGGGAGATGCAGTCCATTTTGCCGTCATAAACTCTGTCGTAAGCGGCTGCGTTGACATCCTTAGTGCCTTTGATTTTTTCGAGGGATTCCATTCCGATGAAGCACACATTGGCGGTATCCCTGTCCACATTGATCTGATAAATGCTGAACTCAGTCATCGTTCATCTGTCCTTTCTTTGGTTTTGTTGCGGTAGATACCGAGCTGGAAACAAAGAAAGTCATTGTAGTCCTTGCCGTAAGGCGGAGGACTGTCAATGACTTCATACTTGCTCGGCAATATGGTTTTCAGCGCAAGGCTAGCTTTTTTCCCAGCGTTATCGTTGTCGAAGTGCAGGAAGATTTTCTTAATCTGCGGCTTCTCATCGAGGTACTTCACAAGAGCCGCAGGCGTGGTGCTGTCCTCGATTTTTTCCTTGGGCAGATACACACCGGCGAGGGAAACAAGGTTGTCTTTCCGCCAATCCCTGCCCGCCATCTTTTCAAGCGTCGCATAGGAAAGCAGGTCAATGGCACACTCAAAGAGATGCACCGTGCTGCTGTCGCTGTCTGCGATCCGAAAAGAATAGTGCTTGTCACTGCCGGAGCAGTCACCCAAAACACGGCGGTCATTGGTCGCTCGGTAGGACGCATAGCGAGGGGTATTCTTCTCATCAAATCCTACGCACACAAGATTGTGATACGGCAGGCTCTCGAAAATCAGCCCCTTGCCAATGCAGTATTGGATGATGGAATAGTCGATTCCTCTGCCGAAAAGATACCCTGTGATCTTATCCGTGGAAGCACTTTTATCCGGCAGAAGTAAAATCTTCGGCTCCGTTTTCTGCTTGGGCTTGACCGTCACCGACGGCATCACCGCCGCCTTTCCCATCAGTGTTTCGACCGCTTCTACGAAAGAACAGCCCTTGACTTTTACAAGATATTCAAGGGCATTGTAGCCGCCGATGCGTCGTGACCACCACATCCACTTGCCGTTAGAAATCTTCAAGCTGTCGTGGGTGCGGGTGGTATAATTGTTGCCGGAAATGCGGACAAGCTCCTGCGGCTCGCAACTTTGCAGATAGGTCAGCAGGTCGATTTGCCGTGCCTGTTCCACCACCTCCGGTGAGATATACGGCATAAAATCACCTGCTTTCCCGTTGCTGTTTCTTCTCCTGCCGTTGCAGGCTCTTATCCGCTTCCGTTTCGATGGAGTCCCGGATGGTATCCATATGCTCGGTTTCTCTGTCCCGGAACTCCTTATACACATCACTCAGAGGACAAGGGGAACGAAGCAAAGCCCTTGCCTTTTCCGGCTCAAGCTCCAGCTCCTCCATACACATTACGATGTCCTCCCGCATCGTGTATTCGTAGGTATGATTGAGGATTTCGGACGACTCCTGATGCAGTAGCCAGTCCCGGTATTTGTCCTGCTCGGCTTTCATTTTCTCGTAAAGTCGAGCGTTGTAATCTGTTTTGCTCATAGCGAACACCTCCTTCGAAATAGAAATAGCCGCCTGATTTCTTTTGAAAACCAAGCGGCTATGTGCTAATTTTGTTCATTTCTTTGTTTGCAAAGCGGTGGACACTACTTATCCCAAAATGAATTACTTTGCAAAAAACTTATTTCATGTTCTTTCGAAATCCCAATCGCCTCAAAAACCCGCTTGAGGGTTTCGAAAGATTCGGCATCGTGATAATAAACCTCCCATTTCGTTGTTGCTTTTACTTCTTCATCAATTCTTTTTAGATATGGAATATCAACCTCTCCAAAAGAAGACCCAAAGCAGACAACCCTATCAATGTCGGACAGTGATGTGAAAAAGTCCTCGTTATCAAGAATGATTTTCCCGGTATCTTTATAGAGAGCTTGTTCATAATTTGCCACGGCATTACAAATACTCTCTTCCCATTCCACAAATTCTTCTTGTGCCACCTTAGCTTTTTCACGGTACATATCTATTAACTTTTTATTGCCATGCCCCATTATCGGAGGTGTATCTGTGCAAGAAGAAACGCCGCCATGAATATGAAGGACACCATTTATTCCATACACTCGCTCCAGTGTATCCGTATAATTGAAGCTCATAAACAAATCCGTTTTATTGCCAACAAGGTCTTTCCGTTTCACTGTGGCCACTGAGGTGTCTACGGTTTCAATCCATTCAAGAACATACTTTTGAAAATCTCTTGAAAATCCATATTCTTCTCGCCAATAGGCATCGAGGGTGCCCTTGACGCCATCTTCTGGCATTCCATCTGTCAAGGCTTCCGCCATATCGTGCATTTCATCAACATTCGGATTTCCAATTTCCTCTTCAAAAGATTTCCACAAGTCTTTCAGCACGCTTTCTTCCCATTGCTTTTGCGCCTTCTCTGTATACCACGGCTCAGTATCATCTAATGGCTCAATGTTATACATTTTTTCAAATTGTGCCAAAAATCCATCGTGATTCTTTGATAGAAATGCTCTAAATGAGGAATAGCGGGTATCTAAACCATGGGCCAAATCAAAGCCGTTTCCGATTAAATATAGTGTCTTCATTCTTGCACCTTCAATCTCATCGAAGAATTATGAGTAATCAACTCTGCCTACATTATAGCACAGCATCTCATTGTTTTCTACTGTGCTATGTGCATTCGGTATGAGAGCATTCTCATACCGAATCGGTCAGCGTTCCAATTCTTTCGGACTGCGCTCAGGGAGTTCTTCACCCTCATCGGGTTCATCGCCGGCGATTTCGTTCTCACGCTTATCCACATTGAGCAGGGCGTTGAGTTCGTTCAGCCGATCGGTCTTGGCTTTCAATTCTTCCTCCTGCGGGAACAGTCTTTCCACATCGACCTTCGCAGTTTCAAACTGCTTTTTGATGTTGTCAAGCTCCATTTCGTTTATCTCCAAACGCTTTGGAAGCCCCTCCAGCGCATTATCCAAGCGGGTGATATTACCGAAGGTGTCCGTGCCGAGGGTTACGGGATAGCCAAGCTCGCCCTTGAGCCGCACTTTGTATTCTCTTGCTTCAAAGTACAGCTCCATCGTAAAGCCACGGTACTCACCGAGGGAAATAGGTTCGGGATTCGTCATTGCCTTACACGCCTCTAAGATGGCGTTGCCGGCATCCGCTTTCTCTGAATAGAAAGCACACTTGACCGTCATACCAACAAAGGTTTCATCAGACGGCTTCGGGTGCTCTGCAACTCTTTCCATATCGGATTTTAATCCCGCAATCACATCAGCCCGCCGTGCGATCTCCTGCGGATAGAACTTGATAATCTTATCCTCCAAAGCATATTTTTCGGAAAGGAAGCTGGACTTTAAGAGCCGCAATTTCTGCACCTGAATGTCCAAGTCCATCTTCTCTTTGATATGGGGATTGCCGGTCGCCAGCATCTTGATTTCAGCGTAAGACAGTGCGGTTCCGTCAATATCCTCGCAGGATCGCACCGGCGATTTGCTGGTCATTATCTGCGAAGCGAACTTCTGCTTGCCTTCCACGAGCTGATACAAGTAGGCATCAAAGGTTTCTTCCGTCACGAAACGGTAGATGTGAACCTCTGCATTTTCGTTGCCTTGCCGGACACTTCTGCCGAGCCGCTGTTCCAAGTCAGAGGGTCGCCACGGGCAATCGAGATCGGAGGATGCGGCAAGTTTGTTCTGCACATTCGTACCGGCTCCCATCTTCTGCGTACTGCCCATCAGGATGCGGACATCCCCTCGGCGCACCTTCTCGAACAGCTCCAGTTTCTTTGCTTCGGTATCCGCCTCGTGGATAAACTTGATCTCATCGGCGGGTACACCACGGGCAATCAGCTTCTGTCGGATGTCGTCATAGACATTGAAAGAGCCGTCGTTTTTCGGCGTAGACAGGTCGCAGAAAAATAGCTGGGTCAACCGCTTCTCACTGCCACGCTCCCAAGTTTCAAACATAGCATCCACGCAAGCGTTGAGCTTACTGTCATCAAAATCAGGGAGCAGTGGATTGATAAGCCGCTGATCAAGAGCCAGTTTTCTGCCGTCGTTGGTGATCTTGAGCATATTATCTTCCTTGGCATCAACCATACCGTTTCGTACCCTTTCGGCTCTCTCCGCAAGCTCGGCTACCATCTGCTTTTGGATTTCAGAGGGCTTCACTGAAATATTGTGAAAGACCGCTTTCGGCACTGGCAGGTCAAGCATATCCGCTGTTTTGATGTCTGCGATTTCCTTGAACATCGCCATCAGCTCCGGTAAATTGTAGAAGCGGGCAAAGCGTGTTTTGGCTCGGTATCCCGTCCCTTCGGGTGTTAGTTCTACTGCCGTAATGGTTTCACCGAAGGTCGATGCCCAGGCATCGAAGTGCTGCAAGTTGTTCTGAACAAGAGTGTTGTACTGCAAGTACCGCTGAATGGTATAAAGCTCGACCATCGAATTGGAGATTGGCGTTCCGGTGGCAAACACCGTGCCACGCCCTCCGGTCAGTTCGTCCAAGTACCTGCATTTCATAAAGAGGTCACTGGATTTCATCGCTTCGGTTTGGGCGATGCCGCCCACATTCCGCATTTTCGTATAGAGGAAAAATAGTGATAGGTAATCCTTTGGACGTAGTATGTGGCCGCAGGCCACATACTCGT